>Ga0307988_1000672_pt1 | contig 22576 bp, 13 predicted proteins | sample EllFjometagen183_FD_203166 | JGI IMG/M metagenome (GOLD analysis project Ga0307988, IMG submission 203166) | Marine microbial communities from Ellis Fjord, Antarctic Ocean - #183 | ecosystem: Environmental > Aquatic > Marine > Unclassified | place: Southern Ocean | collected 2014-10-08 | reverse complement strand
AATAATGCTGAGTTAATATCTATAGTCAGGTTAAATATAAAGTCAAATTATACTTACGACAACTAACAACTCAGCATTATTTTTTACTTGCGATTATTAAGGCTATCAGGTATTGCGGAAAGTTCTATCAAAACACAATGGCAAAGCGGATTCAGGAGCTTGGTTATGAAATCGAATTAAAACGCACAGACAGAGGCATAGAGGGCTTTGAAATAAAAGGCATCGATAACGACTTGCTCGAAAGGTATAGCCGTCGCAGAGCCGAAATAGAACAAAAGATTGAAGAGTTTAAAAAGGAAACCGGCAGAGAACCGACTCCGGCAGAAATCCATATCATTGCCATAGAAACCCGCGAAGCAAAACTTACGGAAATCACAACGCCGGAAGTTTTAGAATCTCAAAGGCAAATGCTTTCAGAAAAAGAATTGTCGCATCTGCGTTCCATAAAATATAAGGCTTTAGAAAATGATCGTGTCCTGAAACAAATATCATCTGGAAAGATAATTCAGATTTTCAGTAAAACCATCGATCATCTCTATGAACGCAAATCCGTTGTCGCTGGACATGAACTCTTGGCTGAAGCATTAAACCAAGGCATGAAAGATGTCAGTGCTGATAATTTAAAACAAGCATTAAAAAATAGTAAAGAATTAATTCCATTAACGGAAGCCAAAGATCCTTTGCAGGTTTTCTATATCACAAAACGAGGATTAGCTTTGGAACGCGAAGCAATCCACTTAGCAAATGCCGGTATTGGTCTTTTTAAGCCATTAGGGAATATTGATGATGTGGATATGGATGGATTGTCAGATATTCAACAAAATGCAGTCCAGGGCATCTTAGAATGCCAGGATTTTGCCTGTATGCTTCGGGGATACGCCGGGTCAGGGAAAACGACTGCTTTGAGGCCCGTACATACTGGACTGATCGCAGCAAATAAAAATCCTTTATATCTTGCTCCAACCCGTGGAGCAGTAAAAGTTCTGAAAGATGATGGTTTTGAAAATGCTACAACGGTAGCGTCTTTCCTGAATAACCCTGAAATCGAAAAAGATACAGTATTAATTATCGATGAAAGTTCGCTGGTCAGTGCAAATGTCGGCCATAAATTAATGTGGCTTGCAAAGGAAAATAATGCAAGGATTATTTTTGTCGGGGATCGGCGGCAGCATTTATCAGTAGAAGCTGGTGATTTTCTTAAGGTATTAGAATTTTACAGCGATATCAAAAATTTCGAATTATCCCAGATCATCCGGCAAATTCCCAAACATTACCGAAAAGCCGTACAATTAATGGCAAACAATCGGACTGTGGAAGGCCTGGAGCGTTTAAATGATCTCGGGGTAGTAGAAGAAAAAAGCCATCATTATCTATCTGCGGCTGCAAAGCGTTACGTCAATAGCGTCAACGACGGCAAAAAATGCTTGCTGGTATCGCCGACTCACAGAGAAATAGATACGCTGAATGCCTTAGTGCGTAAGGAATTTGCCAATCAGGAAATCCTTGATCTCAGCGAACAGCAATCAAGAACCTGTTTTCAAGACCACAACTGGACCCGTGATCAAATTGCCAGTCCTCAAACCTACCGTCCCGGCAACGCCATCCGCTTTAATACGCCATTATTCGGTTCCGAATATCAAAAACACGATATCCTAATAATCGAAAGAATTTCAGAGAATGGAAATCTAATTTTCACAAATGGAGACACTCTCTCACCCAATAAAATAAAACAAAACATCAGCGTAGGAATAATGAAGTCGCTGGAGCTAACCTCCGGAGATAAAATCCTAATCACCGCCAACAATAAAGATTACAATTTAACCAACGGAGATACAGCAACAATTGAGGGAATCTTCCCAGACGGCGAAATCCAACTAACCGATGGCAGAACGATTCCACATGATTTCGAATCAATTTCATACGGTTACGCCACCACCAGCCACAAAAGCCAAGGTTCAACCTGCGACCACGCAATATTAGCCGCCGCCCAAATGACCAACCGGGCATGTTACGTCGGTTCCAGCCGAGGCCGCCAATCAGTAAAAGTTTTTTGTCCAGACTTTGAACATCTCCACTCAAGTGTTAAACGAAACTCAGAACATTTAACCGGCCACGACCTGATAGCAGCAAGGCAACAATATATCAATACAATCTTCAAAGAAATCAGTATAGAAAAAGATAGTGAGATTAAAGAAACCCAAACTATAGTCAAAAACATAGGATATGACTATCTTTAAGTTAATCCATCCCATTTCTAAGCTACAATCTGAATGATAAAGATGTGGATAAATAATTGAGAATAGAAAATTATTTTTGGATTTTTTTGTTTATTTTACAAACATCTATTGACAAAATCATAATTTGCATATATACTAACTGTAGTAGCACAGGGTAATGCGGTCAGTAACACAGACAAGTAACGCAAAAAGGTGGATTATGCCTGAAGTATTAGATAAACAAGGGCCCGTAACATTGCCTCTACAATTGAAGAATATTATGCGGAAACGGATAGAAACGGGTTATTATATTTCTGGACGCAAGATTGACAGCATAAGGAAGATTGCGAATGAATTCAGTATCAGCTCTTTAACTGTTCAGCGTGCAATAAGACTATTGGAAACAGATGAGTATGTGACATCAATTCCAGCCAGTGGGGTATTTGTTAATGAGAAGTTTGCAAACGAAAACAAAACGGTAAAAATTGTATTGGTGTTTCCAGAAGCAGCGATTTCCAAAGATATTCTTGATCCAGAAGGTTGGGGTTTAAATTCAGAAATATATCGAGGTTTGATGTCTGGTGCCCAAAAATATGGAGCACAGATAGGATTTGTTCATGTTGATAAGAACTTAGAGCCACTTCAAATGATACGTCAAGCTAAGCAACTAAAACAATATGATACAGCTGTTTTTAGCGGTAATCAGCTCATTGAACTTCAGCTCGAACTTGCAAAGAAAATTCAAGTTTTTCAGTTTTGTGATGATCCTATACAATATCCAGGTATCATTGGTATCAATTATGACCATAATGATGCTATAGAAACAATTGTTAAACATGCGATAGAGTGTTCCTGCCATACTGCTGGAGTTGTTTCTTATTCTGAAAGTACACATGATTATGGAACGGATGTAATTTTTAAAAAAAAACGTATCAATAAATTTTTGAATTCTTGTGAACAAAATGGAATAGAAACCAATGTTAAGTTCAACTGGGAGTTTGATGACATGACCATGACAAAAGAAAAACTTTCAGGAAGACTTATTGATTCCTTTCCTGATTTTATTTTCTGTAATAATACTTATTTTATAAAAGACCTCTATGAAATATGTGCAGCAAATAAGATTAGAATAGGAAAAGATGTTAAAATTGCTGCGATTGCTTCGGGAATGACTTTTATGGGATTGATTCCGTCTATAACTTATGTGCGGGTTCCAATGTTTGAATTAGCGCAAGATATAGTTAAAAAAGCCTGTATGATAATTCGTGATAAAGTTTCCGTATCTGAATTTGATGATTCTCTTATCAATGCACCACTTGTCAAAGGAAAATCTACAGTTACTTAACTGTTTTATAACATATTTAAAATATAAGAAGGAGGAATTAAAAATTATAACCTAAGGCTATCTAAATATATACAAAACGCAAAACTATAAAAGGAAAAAAGAAAATGAAAAATAAAAATTTTACACTCATCGAACTCCTCGTCGTGATAGCTATCATAGCAATCCTTGCCGGTATGTTATTACCAGCACTTAATAAAGCCAGAGATAAAGCAAAGAGTGCTGCCTGTCTCAACAACCTCAAGCAACTTGGTACCGCGGCATCTATGTATTCTGGTGATAATGAAGATTATATTGTTCAGACTGATGCTGGAGCCGCTGTATCGCCACGCTTTTGGCCCGGTAGACTTGGACCTTATGTAGGGATGAAAACGATACCTTCTTCTCCCGGGGAATACGGAATATTTAAATGTCCTTCATACATAATCAGTTGGCCAGGTCTATATGACGTTTATTGGCCAGATTTGGCTTATGGCATGAATGTGTATGCCGCAAACTGCAAAATAATTAAACTAAAATGGCCTTCAACCAAAATTTTCCTTGCAGATAATAAGTGTGATGCCTCTTTCGCCGTTACTCAATTAGATTATCTCGACTTCCGCCATAACAAACAGATAAATATTCTCTATTTTGAAGGACATGTTGATAGTAAGCTTGTGGTAATTCGAGATGATGTCTATCCTCTCTATTAATAAATGTTAGAGATGATCTAAAAATGTTTTACGAAGAACTGGGCTACTTTTCTATTAACCATAGGAACATTCTCCGCAAAAGATATGCGAAAAAAACACGAAAAGCTTTGATGAAGCATTTTTAGATTAAAAAATTCCCAAATGAAGAAGTAACTTTTTAAAACTAAATTTCAACAATAAATAGGAGAATTGCATGTCACATTCGCTAAGAGTAGTAGTAGTTATTTTAATATTGCTGGGAAATTATGGGAATTGCTTAGCGAAAGTAATGTTGAAGAAGCAAGCACTAGAAGGGAAGAACGTATATGTTCTGGAAAATAAGTTTCTTCGTTTAATAATTAATCCGTTTTCTGGTGGCAGGGGAGAAAGTCTAATATATAAAAAGACCGGCAATGGTTTAACTCGTGTGGCTAGTCGTGCACAAGCGGCTGGCGGTAGTGGTCTATTTATTGATCGCTTTTGGGGTGAAAGTCAGATTAAGAATTTTGAAGTACTTCCTTATAAAATAGAATTTGAAGATAAGAGTCCGTATTCCGTTTCTGTAAAGTTAAGCAACACGTACCATAATCTGCAAGTGGCAAAAACAATCACTCTCCAGGAAGGATGTAGTAGCTTACAGATAGATTACCGTATAACCAATGAAGGAAATAAGAATTATACTGGTCGCTTTTGGGTTACCAATAACATATTCCCCGGAGGTTCACCAAAAAAACTAAACTTCTTCTATCCTTATGGTAAGTTCAGTTCTAATTATAGCTCAAGTTTAACAGGCAGGCAGCAGGTTACTCAGATAAATTATATACCAGGGGAAGAACCATCCAATAATAACAATTGGATAAATGATCCGACCAGAGCCTGGGGGGCAGTTTCCTCTGGAGATAAAATCGGCGCCGCTTTTGAGGTAGAATATCCTTATCTTGAACGTTTTTATTCCTATCAGCCTTCTCCTGGCAAAAGCGAACCCATACCTACGTTTGAATGGCTTTATGCACCCATGAAACTGCTTCCTTTTGCAAAGGGAAAAGCAGAAGCAATTTTGCACCCGGAACTTGCTGACCCTCTGAAAGGATATATCTTTCGTACTGGATGGAGACTAATTCCTTTCTCTGGACTTCCGACGGTTGATGGAGTGGCGGATGGAATAGTCGGTTCAATAGTTATAGATAAAGAGCAGGTAAGGGTAGGATTAGCAAGTGACAGAAACCGAGATTTAGAAGTTGTTTTAAGCAGATATAGGCTCCCCTTAGAAAAACAAAAAGAAGAAGAGCTGGATAAAAGAAAGATTGACCTTTCGGCTGATAAGACTGTGACTTTTTCTTTAGCTGCAACGCATAAAGATAAAGGCACATACGTTTATAAGGTTACTTTGAGAGCAAGAAAGGATAATCATCAGGTTGCTACCTTTGAAGCTTCTTACATTTATAAAGAATCATCTCAACAATATGTCCTCAAACCAGAAGAAAAGAAAAACCATTCATTTAGTCCAGGGATAGAAAACTCTCCATTGGGGACAGACTTTTCTACCCCATGTATAAAATGGGCAACCCCTCTGGCTAAACCGATTAAAACTCTGGTTGTTACTCAGGTAGCCTCACATCGGGAAATAGCAGAATTAGTCAGGCGAGTGGATATGGATTTAACCTTAGTTGAAGTCTGTCGGCCCCATGTTTTCAAGGAAGACGACTATTATTACAGCTGGATGGTTCCCGACCCTGCCAAATCCTTAAAAAAAGCACTTAAAAAACACTACGAGGTAATCATCCTTGCTGGTTCACTCTTCTGGAATAGAGTGCCAGAGGAATTAAGGAACGAAATACTTGAAAAAGTTAAACAAGGCACAGGATTGATCTTCATTCATCCAACTGATTTGGATAAAACGTTAAAGAGACTACTTCATACTCCAGGAATTAAGCCGGATACAGACTTTCTTACCTTCGGGATACCGTCTCCCCTGATTCCCGGATTAAAGGAATTCAGCCCTTTTACAAAGGTTTACAGCTTGCACCAGTATGGGAAGGGCAAGATTCTTTCTATAAATTATAATCCCACTCCCAATGGGCTTATTTGGCGGGATATGCGGGGATTAACCCCAGCAGTATATAATGATTCTGGCTATCTTTTTCCTTACTGGGAATATTATTATTCATTTTTGGGCAAGATCATGTTTTTTGCTTCTCAAAGAAAGCCCGTTTATCTTTTTTCCAAGTTGGAATTCGGGAAGAGCAAAAGCAATTTATTTCTTAAGATTGATAATTGCGGTAAGAAGAAGAGATTGGAACTTTCTCTGAATATTTTTAACAGTAAATGGGAAAGGGTGGAAGAGAAAAATCAGCAGCTGGAACTTGCCCCTGGAAGCAATGAAATCACTCTTAATACCAAGCAACTCACTCGTTCCGGGGTCTATTTCTTTAACCTTATCCTAAAAAACGAAGGTAAAGTAGTAAACTGGGCTACCGTCTGGACAAAGATAGTTAACCCGGTTCGCCTTACTGGGGTGGAGTTAAGCAAATTTGCCCATTCTCAGAAAGAGCCCATCTCCGGCAAATTTGTGGTTGAAAACGAAAATATGAAAGGCTTGGGTACCTATTCCCTGCGTTATAGAATAATTGATATGCATCGACGTGTATTGATGGAGAAAACAAAGGAATTGAATCTTGGTAGCAAAAAAAATAATAAAATAACGATTGACTTTGAGGAAAAATTAACGATTCCATCTCTTTCCACTCTTTGCTGGCTGGAGGTTGAATTATTAAATAAAGACAAAATTGTTGATTACCAGAAAAAAGACTTCACCATAAAGCTTCCTCAAGAGAAGGATGTAATTTTTACAGTGTGGGGAACATCTGAAGGTAATCACTGGACACAACGACGTTTGTTCAAACAATTGCGAAAAATAGGATTCGACCGGGCTACCGGAATGCACTCGAATTCTATGCGCTCAGACGAATACCAAAGCTTGGGAAAGAATATTCTTGCCGCCGACTTGGAATATTTACCGATGACATTACATCCCATAAAAAGTCAAGATTTAAAAGGTGTGGTTCGTCATTCTTGTTTGACCGACCCCGTTTATTTAGAAAAAATGGAAAATGATATTAGAAACGGAGTTGGCTACTCAAAGATGTTCTTTCCTCCCTCCTACTCTGTAGCTGACGAGAATTCTCTGGGTAAATATAGTTCTCTACATGATTTCTGCCAATCGTCTACCTGCTTGAAAAGATTCCGTACTTATCTACAGAAAAATTATTACTCTATTGGCACTTTAAATAAGATCTGGCATACAACTTTTAAAAAATGGGACGACGTTTTCCCATACACACTGTCCCAGGCAAAAAAGAAAAATAATTTTGTTCCTTGGGCTGAACATCGTCTTTTTATGTTTGGAATATTTGCTGAGGCAGTAGGAAATGCAAGGAGATTTATTAAGGAAGTTGACTCTGAAGGAAAATTGTCTCTTAGTGGAATGGGAACACCTAATATCTATAATGGTTTTGACTGGTATTTAATATCAAAAAATCTAGATAATATCACCGCTTATAATACAAAACAAGGCGTAGCTGACATGCTCCGCTCATTCAAAAAAGAAGGTGATTTGTTCGGTGCATGGTTGGGTTATAGATCGCCATCTGAATCTGTCAGAAATTCAGTATGGTGGCTGGTTTTTAATCAATTTCTTAATCCTTGCTACTTTTATGAGGGATTTCTTTTTAATCATGGTGATTATACCTTATCTGAGGGTGGAGAAGATTTTAAGAAAATAATATCCGAGGTAAAAGGAAGCGGTATTGGTAAAATATTTGCCGAGGCAGAATGGATTCCTTCAGATATTGCTATTCACCAATCAACTCCATCGCTTGTTGCCGCCAATGTTACTGCTAATTATAACGCTCTTAATGAGAATGTGTTTCAAAACAATATAACCGGCTGGATAAACTTAATTCGAGATATGGGTTTTCAACCTCCTAATTTCCTCTCTAGTTATCAAATTGAAAAGGGTATCCTTTCTCCAGAGAAATATCCTGTCTTTATTCTTCCTCTCTCTCAGGCTTTAAGTGATAAAGAGGTAAACGAGATTGTTTCTTATGTCAGAAAAGGAGGTATTCTGATTGCCGATACTTGTGCCGGAATATTCTTGCAAAATAGTTATCGCCGTAAAAAAAATCCACTAAACAAGGTTTTCGGCATTTCTTCTTCAGGTAAAACCGCAAGAATTAATGGCTGTATATCTTTTATTGACAAAGATAAAAAAATACGTTTGCCATTTCCTCCTGTAGAAAAAGTCTTGAAATTAAAAAGTGGTGAGGCCTTGGGGAGTGCTAGCAAAAAAAGCAAAACCAAAGCGATTCAGTTTGGCGGATTAAGCATCCAATCCAAAAGCAGTAAAGAGAACATCCCGGCTCTAATTGTAAACAAGTATGGTAAAGGATACGGAATTTATCTTAATCTTATTCTTTCTGAATATCCTAACCTCAGAAAAAGTGGATTAAATAGTAAGAGAGTGGTTGAAGCATTAAGAAAAACTTTAGAGAAAACCACTTTTCTGCCTCAGTTTAAAGTTGACTTGCCGCCGGGCTGTGAGATGGTAAGGTACAGGGATGGCGAAAACATATATCTAGGCCTTATCCGTGATATTGATTTTACTAAAGAGGAAAACAGGGTTAAAGTAGTCCTTCCGGAAGAGAAATATATTTATGAGGTAAAAACCCATAAATATTTGGGTCGAACCAATACTATTTCCACTAATCTCTTTTCGGGAGAGGTTAAAGTTTATGCGCTTCTTCCTCATCAAAGGAAGGCTCTTAATGTTGATGCAAAATTAACATCATCCGGTCAGATTGGCTATCGGATAAATTTAGTAAATACTTTGGGAGAAAACTCTACTGGCATAGTTAGAGTGGAAGTTTATTTTGAGGGCAAATTACAAGATTGTTATACCAAAAATATAAAAATTAATGGAGGATATGAAGATAAGATACCAATTTCTCTAAACGAGAGAAAAGGTGAATGGAAACTAAAATTTATTGACGTAATAACAGGAGAAAAAGATGAAAAAGAAATATGTTTTAAGTAGTAGAGCGATAGTTGTTAGTTTAGTAATGATTTTTGCGACTTCTTTATTTGGTGAAGTGAGCATGAAGGAATATACTTTCCGAGGAGGTAATGAAGACGATAAAGGGGAATATTTTGCGCAAATCAAGGATGTGCAATTTTGGGGTTATGGAAAGTATCCGAAAGATACCTCATTTATGGGTAAAATGTTTAAGATGAGCACCGGTAATATAAAATTTGTTATCTGGTGTTCAGGTAAAATTGACCCGATTACTAATGAATGGCATAGCACCGTGGGGATGAGCAAGCCAAGTAAAGCAAACTGGTTCGAGGGAGGGTTTTACAATGTGAAAATCAGAGGAAAGAATATTAGTGAATATAAAGCAGTAATTGAGGAAGCTAATGGAGGAGATAAAGGAGTGGTGAAAATTAGCTGGCACCACCCTGATGCCTTAGTAACCGTTAGCTTTATTCTCTTAGATGGCGATGACAAATTACTGGTGGAAACCAAAATACAGCCCAAAACAGATATTAAAAGATATGAAGTATTATTAAAATGTTATCCAAGTTCTTTTGCTGGAGGTCACAAGGCGGGTTTAAAAACAAGGGATAGGGAAGCTCTAACCAGTAAGCGGACTGTCGTCCGTAATGATACAGGATACATTATAACTATGCTTAAGAAAGATGAACCATGGGTTCTCTTTTATGATAAACATTTTGATGTTGCCAATAGCAGGGGGGAAGGTCCTTGCGCAGCTGTTTATTTACCCAATGAGGTTCATAGTGTGAAGTTAATTGTGGATAGTTATGCTTGTCTAATGTATCTGAATTATCCGGCAACAACTACCTCGCATTTGATGTTATGGGATTTTAATGGGATAAGCAATCAGGCAGCAAAGAAATATATGAGCAGTTTAGAGATTAAGTGAAAGAATTATCCCTTTAAAATTCGGAAATATTTTAAAGGATTCAAAATAAGGAATTTCGGAAAAGAACATGTGCAAACTAATTATTACGAATGCAAATAACGATAAAAGACAAGCAACTCATTGCATGTTCGTGGATAAAGATGATAATGATATTAAAGTGAAAATATCAACATCCAACAAAAATGAATTTTTATTTATTTCCTCATTTTCCAGAATGTGTCGATTTTCCCTTGAAAAACCATGGAATTTATTGGCCCAGCAATTTAAATCCGTTTCATGTGCTCAAAACGACGAAAAAATCATTTTAAAAGGGCTTAATGATTATTTCGAAACTGTGTTGGAACTATCCTTTATCGACAATCTGCTAAAAGTGGAATTAACGATGACTTGCGTTTCTCTGACTCCTGTTCCAAATGCGTCTGTTGCCCTTGTTCTGGACATAAAATCCGTTCTGGATACGGAACGGATAACCATGCCGCATATTCTTTACAACAACAATCCTTCCGCTGATCCTGAAAGGCTAGTTCCTCACTTTGGCAAGGATGTAGGAGAATGTCTAGTTTGTGAGGAAACCCGTTTCCCAATTCCCTGTGTCAATGTCGAATGGCAAGAAAATAATAAAAACCGTTTTGTTTCACTTTTTTCCAGACCATCAGGAAGTGAAATTGACTGGAGTTTAGGATGTGTTCGTTACAAAAACGGAATAAATCTGGTTTGCGCTTCAGGAATCTTGGCTTTAAATGGGAAAAAAGACGAAACTTATGGTACTCAGTGTAAGTCCTTTCATTTAGAGAACGGGTATTATAATCTTCAGAAAGGAGATTTGCTCACCAAAACATGCTTTATTGACTTTGGGGAAAGCGAGTATCTTGGCTGGGGATTCAGAAATATAATCTCATCTGGATATAAAATATTCTCCCCGAAAAACTCTCCTTGCCTCACGCTTGAAAGGGTCATTAAACTTAAAGCAAACGCACTGCGTCACCGTTGGCATGAGGACAAAAATTCCTACGGATATTTATGTGTCCCCAAAAATAATGTTTACAATAAACCTGCTAATTATTACTGTTATGGATGGACAGGGCAAAGTCTGCGTCTGGCATGGTGCGCCGGCAAACTTGGAATCGAAAAAAATGATCGGCAACTTATATCTCACTGTGAAAAGGCAGTTAATTTTTATGTTGACCATAGCGAGACTGAAATTCCAGGACTTAAATTTAATAATTACTTTATCGATGAGAAAAAATGGAATGGAAGTCCGAGTAATATTTCCTGTCGGGCGATGGGTGAGGCACTCGTCAATCTCGGGAAAGTTATACGTCTTTTCAAATCTAACAGGTTAGATTTTCCTTCAACTTGGGCTGACTCTCTACTGAAAAGTGCTGATTTCCTTTTAATGCCAGATTCATTGACTAAAAACGGTGTTTTCCCTATTTTCTGGAAACAAGATGGCAAACCAGAATCTGATTTTATTGCTGCTGCTGGAATATCATGCGTGTTGGCGTTAATTGAAGCATATAAGATTTCTGAGAATATAGACTATCTTTCCAATGCGGAAAATATCTTAGAGAAATATTGGAAATTAAACGGCGATAATTTTAATCGTCCTTTTGCGCGAGCGACACTTGATGCCCGTTGCGAGGACAAAGAGGCCGGACTATATTTTTTTCTCGCAGCTTATGAACTCTTTTTGATTACCGGAAATCTGAAATTCAGACTGTGGACGGAAGTTTCCGCTGACTGGATTCTTACGTTTGTTTATTTTTGGGAAACCGGCTTCAGAGAATGCACGATTTGTTCCGACAAAGGTTTTATTTCTACTGGTTGGCCCGGTGTCAGTGTTCAAAATCATCATTTGGATGTGTTTTTTCCCTCTTACGAGCTTTACAACTTCGGAGTTAAAATTGAAAATAAAAAATATCAGGATCTAGGAAAGTTGGTTTTTAATGCCTGGAGTCATGGTATTTGCCGTTTTCCCGGAGATTGGGAACATGATATACCGGGGGAGCAAGGGGAACAGTTCTTTCAGACTAATTTTTATCAGGGAGCAATGTTCTCTACTGAGATGTGGAAAGGCGGTTATAATCCGTGGAACCCAAGTTGGATTATCGCTCTCGTTATGGAAGCCGGATTAAATTTCAAATATGGATAGAAACAATTGTTTCTGGTAAGTAATTAATTCCGTAAAAAACAATGATTTAACGGAAATAGCATAATAAATTCGAATTATAAAATAAACAACTTAATAACAAAGGATATGAAAAAATGAGCAAGAAAAAGTACTACAAGTATTCCACAGATGAACTCATGGAAGTAATCGATGTTTTCAACGTAAGCGATGAAACTCAAAACAAAATCAAAGATTTGCTGGATTCTGATTCACAAACTCCTAATGCTGGAAACTTTTTCCGTTATTACAACCCTCGCAGCAAATGCGAAGAACTTGAAAAAGACATTCGAGAAAAGATTGGTTGCGAGCATGCTTTGACGGTAAACTCTGGAACCAGCGCCCTTATTGCAGCACTTGTCGCTGCTAACGTAGGTCCCGGAGATGAAGTAATCGTTCCCGCTTATACATTTTTTGCCAGCGTTTCTTCAATAGTAGTGGCGCATGCGATTCCAGTCATTTGTGAGATTAACGAATCGCTCACTATTGATCCTGAAGCTATTGAAAAATGTATAACTAAGAAAACCAAAGCAATCATGCCTGTTCACATGATTGGACATCCTTGCGAAATGGATAAAATCTGCGAAATAGCTGCAAAATATAATCTTACTGTAATTGAAGATACTGCACAGGCTTTTGGCGGCAAATACAAAGGCAAATATCTCGGAACTTGGGGCGACCTCGGTTGTGTGAGTCTTGATGCTTATAAAGTCATAGGTACAGGTGAAGGCGGTATCGTTATGACTAATGATGAATGGCTTTACACCCGTGCCCAAAGTTACCATGACGCTGCTGCCTGCTGGAGACCTGACCGTTTTGCCAAAGAAAGAAAAGAAGGCGAATTATTCTGCGGAGAAAACTACCGTATGCCCGAGCTTTGTGCAGCTGTCGGTATCGCTCAAATGCGCAAACTCGACTGGATTAACGAAAGAACTCGTGAAATTTATTTTGAGCTTAAAAATGCCATAAAACTCCCAAACTGCGCTAAATGGGTAGAGCCTAACGACGCAAAAGGCGTTTGCGGTTATACCTTGGGAATACTTTTCGAAAACAGCGAACAAGCTGCGGAAGCAATTACTGCTGCCATTGGACTGGGCGGACTTGCAGCTGGTGAAACTCGTGGTGTTCGTGACTGGCATGTTTACTGGAACTGGGAACATATCCTCGAACAAAAAACTGTTACCGCGGAAGGCTATCCATTCACTTGTCCGCTCGTGGAAAAACTCCCTGATTATCATAAAGATATGTGTCCACAAACTAAAAATATTATGCTACGTCTCGCGACAATTGGCATTAGTCCTGATCTAGATTCAAAATGGGTTTCCGAAAAAGCTGCTGCAATCAATGCTAAATTCGAGGAGCTATTCTAATGTTGAAAATAGATGCTTTAATAGATGTGTTTTTCAAAGATTTACCTTTAGCGGAAAGAGTCTCAAAAATCGCAGAATGCGGTTATAAATATATTGAAACCTGGCAAGGTGGAGATGCGGCTATTCTCAAGTCAATGGCAAATACTGGGAAAAGTTGCGGCGTGGAGATTGTAAGTGTTGTTTTGAATTCTCCAGGTGCTAACGAAACGGCTCCAGTAGCAAAAGAAAATTTGGCCGTTTTTGTCGAGCAGATTGATAGTTATTCTGACAATGCACTTGCAGCCGGATGCAGTCAAGGAATTGTTACCACTGGTCCGGCTGTTGGCGGACGTAGCTATCAGGAGCAGCGCAAAGCTTTGGTTGAAGCTCTTGCCATCGCCGGCGAAAAGGTCGCCTCAAAAGGTTTTAAACTTAATCTGGAACCTTTGAATCTGGAAGTCGACCATGCGGGTTATTTCCTGGAGTGTCCGAAAGAAAGCGTGGCTATTATTAAGGAAATTGGTTTGGAAAATGTAAAAGTCCTATATGATATCTATCATATGGCGATAGCAAGCGGAAACCTGTCAGTTTTTATTGAGAATAATATTGAATGGATCGGACATTTTCATTCAGCAGGAGTGCCGGGGAGGCATGAACTTTTTAATGGCGAAACAAATTATCCGTTTATCTTAAATGCTATTGAAAAAACATCATATGATGGTTATTTTGGTTTAGAATATATGCCATTACTCGAAAGCGGTAAAAGTTTACGCAAAACCTTGAATTATTTACAGGGATGATCTAATGAAAGGGAAACCAAATATTCTGGTCGTGCTGGTAGATCAAATGCGTTATCACGCAATGAAACCTGCTGGTAACACAAGTTTATACGCCAAATATAAGTCAAATGTTTTGAATTAACGACAAAATATTTAAGGAAATAAAAAAATGATTGAATTAAAAATTGGAATTCAGTTGTACTCGGTCCGAAAACCTTTAAATGAAGACTTTAAAGGGACTTTGACGAGACTCGCGCAAATGGGCTTCAAAGGGGTTGAATTTGCGTTTAATTACGGAGGTATTGAACCTCAGGAGCTTGCCTCTTTTCTAAAAGAACAGGATTTACAGGCTATTGGTATCTATGAAAATATTAATAAAATCTGCAATCCTGAGGCAGAAGTATATGCCCAAGCTGATGCCCTCGGCTGTCAGCATTTGACATTCGGGTTCAGCCCTAATGAACTTCAAGAAGACTTTGCTGCTTGTCTAAAAATGTGCCATAAAGCGGTTGAAGTCGCAAGATCAAAAGGCAAGACGGTCTGTTATCATGCGCATGACCATGAATTCGCCACTATCAATGGAGAATACCAGCTTGATCTGATTCTGAAAAATGAAAAATTAGCTTTTGAAGCTGACACCTGCTGGATTCAACAAGGCGGCGAAGATGTTATCGGATATATGCAAAAATATGCAAGCCGCATTCCGTTGCTTCACGTTAAAGACGTAACTGACAAGGGAGAAATAACAGAATTGGGTAACGGCATAATTGATTTTAAAGCAGTTGCTGATTTTGCAAAAAACAATAACATTTCGTGGTTAAGCTATGAACAAGACATTAGCAATTTGCCAAATCTGGAAAGTGCAAGTATTAGTATAGAACACTTAAAAAACTGTATTTAATAGGACTCTTACAATGAATATTTCAAGTCTTTTTAATGTTAACGGGAGTATAGGAAAAAGCGCATATAGCGCTACTGATTTTCCGGTGGTTACTGATTTGCTTGAACATATGGATTATTTGGGTATTGACCGTTCTCTAGTCTGGCATCTTGGTGCTCGAGATTTAAATCCCGCCTACGGAAATCGAAAATTACTCACGGAAATAGCTGAAGCTAATGCTAAAGAACGCATTTTGCCAGCATTTATTATTACTCCAGCTTGTTTTTACGATAATGGAGTTCTTGATTATCTAAAAGAATGTTTTGAGTCAAAACGAGTCCGGGCAATCAGACTAACTCCTGAAATGAGTCGTTTCCCAATTCGCAGAATAGAAAGAGTTTTGGCAGAATTGACTGAATTTTATCCCCTCATACTTTGGGATATTTCTAATGACGAACAAAAAATACGTGATCTTGAATATCTGGCAAACAAATTTCCACAAGTCAATTTTGCGATAACACAAGTAATGTGGCCGCCTTTCGGAGCAGTGCTGGATTTGATGTGGCGCTGTCCGAACACATATATTGATATTTCATGGCTCCACATGCGCAGCAGTATCGAACTGCTCTGCAAATATTTTGGAGCAAAACGAGTCTTGTTTGGGATCGGCTATAAATCACACTACGGTGCGGCAATAGCAGAGCTCTCCTTTGCACAAATCTCTGATGATGAACGTGAATTAATTGCTCACGAGAATGTTGAACGCTTGCTCAAGTTACCAGCTTTGAACAAAAAACTGACTGTGGAATGTTCAAAAAACTTGGCTAAACCTTTCTGGGATAGATTTAAAAAAGGCGAAGTACTTGATGATATTAAAATAATTGATGCACACGCACACGATCAAGTTCCCTCCATGGGTTGGTTTCTACCTAAAACTTCACTGGAAGAAAATGTAATCACTCTCATAGAGCAATCCAAAAGACTTAAGATAGATCAAACCATTTTAAGTTCTGGAGTCGCACTGTTTGGTGACGGAGTCGAAGGCAATCGCGAAACAGAAAAAGCTTTTGCTCCATACGGCGAAATGTTTAAAGGTTATCTAGGATTTAATCCACGTTTTAGCGATATTTTAGTGCCTTTATTTGATGATTTTTTCAGCCGTGACTTTTATGTTGGCTTTAAACTATTATCTTCCTACTGGAAAATTCCTTTGCCGGACCCGGCTTATAATCCGGTCTGGGAATATGCGAATAAACATCATTTGCCGATTTTGCTGCACACCTGGAATGACAGCTATAATTCACCAGCCATGCTCACTGATATAGTCAAGCAATATCCTAACGCGATCTTCTTATTAGGTCATTCCGGTGGCGGAACGCCAGGAAGATTTGAAGCTATCGAATTAGTACAAAATAACGATAATGTTTATTTGGAATTCTGTGGGAGCTTCACAACTCCTGAATTATTCGAAGAAGCAATAAATCAAGTCGGCATAGAGAAAGTTGTTTATGGCTCCGATACATCGTGCCACAGCGAAGCATGGGAACTTGGACGTTATCTCTCTATACCCTTGCCAGACGAAGTCTTGCTCCTAGGTTTAGCAGGTAATATGCTTAAAATACTAGAGTTTGCAAAATAGAAATTATAAATTAAATAACTGGGGTATGCACTTGGCTCCTTCACATACTACATGTAGTTATATGTGGGCGGTTATTAGGATGAGCTGGCTAAAAGGAATAGAAGGCTTGCCCAAGGACTTCGCAATAAAAGGTTGAGTATTGCGCTGAGCCTGAAAAGCTCACGGGATAATGTTCGTTATCACCAATTGGTCAACGAGCATTTCGCATCAATGAAATTAGCTGATGAAGCATTTAGTCTTCTTAGGCAAGCCGCGGCGGAACAGAAGAAGATTGAAAAGTTAATCAAGAGAGCTAAGCAGGAACGCAAAACCTGCCGGACTGGCAGAGACTTTGTCAAATGATTACGCAGCTCGCAAAGCTATATGCGGTGAAGCAAGAACGTGATGCTTTTACACGATACAGATTCTGAAGCGACCAGTAATTCGAATGTTTTTTGTAAATATGTCAAGATTTTACATCTATTGTTTTGTTTTTTTATATTGCTTTATGCTCAATTTTGTTTAAACTGGAGTTATTATAGAATAATATAGTTCATTATAAAAAATCATATCTTTAAAAAAATAAAAGGTTAAAAAAATGAAAGATCTCAGAATTGGTGTTATTGGAACATGGGGGCGGGGACAATTAGCGCTCAGCGCTCACAAGCCGGGTGAAGGTTCAAGGCTTGTTGCCGGAGCCGACGTAAAACCGGAAGCATTGGAAAAATTTAAAGAAAAAGTCGGTGAAGATGTTTTTGTAACTGACGACTACCGGGAATTGCTTAAACGCGATGATATTGAGGCGGTATTTATTACTTCTCCTGATTTTCTCCATGAAGAACAGGCTGTTGCCGCGCTTGAAGCCGGGAAAGCGGTTTATCTCGAAAAGCCAATGACGATAACTATTGAAGGCTGCGACCATCTGCTGGAAACAGCTTACCGTACCGGTTCTAAATTATACCTGGGGCATAATATGCGCCATTTTTCGGCCGTCCTGAAAATGAAAGAAATTATTGATTCAGGGCTGATTGGAGATATTCAAACTGCCTGGTGCCGTCATTTTGTCGGCTACGGCGGGGATGCATATTTCAAAGACTGGCATTCTGAACAGCGTTACAGTACCGGCTTACTCCTGCAGAAAGGCGCGCATGATATTGATGTTATGCACTGGCTTTGCGGCGGCTATACTGAGCGCGTTGTCGGCATGGGTAAATTATCTATTTACGACAAGTGTGAACGCCGCAATGAAAATGAACCGGGAAATGCGAGCTGGAGCGATTCCAACTGGCCTCCAAAATCACAAACTGGGATGTCTCCGGTTATGGATGTTGAAGATAATAACATGATTATGATGCAGTTGGATAACGGCGTGCAAATGTCTTATACTCAATGCCATTACACGCCGGATTCAGAACGCAATTACACCTTTATCGGTACGCAGGGGCGTGTTGAGAATATTGGTGATCGCGGCAATTGTGAAGTACATGTATGGACTAAACGCGGTCCGCGTGCAACTCCAGATATTATCTATAAATTAAAACCGCTTGAAGGTTCTCACGGCGGCTCTGACCCGGCAATCGTTAATACTTTTATCAATTTTGTCAAAAACGGCGTTAAAACCAACACTTCTCCCGTAGCCGCGCGTAATTCCGTAGCGGCTGGAGTTTTGGGACATGAATCCATGCGTAACGGTAATATCCCTAAAGACATTCCTGAACTGCCACAGTATCTCCTCGACTACTTCGCTAACGGTCAGCAAAAATAATTATTTTGTAAAATGCTATGAGGAAGGTAAAAGTTTAGCGTTAAAAAGTTAAGTAGAAAATTGAATAAAATGAGGTAATACAAAAATTGTAAAAGAAAAGGTATAAAGAAAAAGAACAACATTTTTTTCGAAAAATAGACAGCAAAAAAATCACCAGGAGTTAAGGATAAAATATAATGAGTGAACCACAATACAATCCTGAATTATATCGTATCAACAATGAAAATGAGTTCAAAAAAGTCAAATTTATCTGTACAGAGTTTCCAACCATTTTGGGTGATATACTTGTCTCTAAATTCGCGGATGGCGGCATTATAAAAATGGGCAGTGGAGTAAAGATCAACTCCGCCATCTGGGCCAACCCGGTTGGTGGCACCCGTACATGTTTTGTAATAATGGGAGACGAGGCGTTAATCGAAGTTGGTGACAACACAGGAATGTCGAATGTTGTTATTGCCGCGCGAATCGGGATCAGGATTGGTGACTATGTTAACTTGGGCGGTGGGGTTAAAATTTTTGATACTGATTTTCATTCCTTAAACTTGCAGGAACGTATTCCGAATATTAATATTCCGGCAAAACCCGTGGTGATTGAAAACGGCGCTTTTATCGGTGCTGATGTTATCATTTTGAAGGGTGTGACAATTGGCAAAGAATCCGTTGTTGGCGCGGGTGCGGTTGTTACTAAAAGTATTCCGCCCGGAGAGATATGGGGAGGCAATCCCGCAAAATTTATTAAAAAATTAAACTAGATATAAGATAACAAAAAATATTCTTAACACAGAATAATAAAAAAGGGAAATAGAATGCATTGGATTGATTGGGTGATTGTTTGTATTCCGCTATTGGTGGTACTTGGTATCGGCCTGAAGAGCCAGAAATACATCAAAGGGGTATCAGACTTCCTGACGGCCGGACGCGTTGCCGGACGCTATGTAGTTTGTGTAGCCAACGGCGAGGCCGCCATGGGGCTCATCAGTCTGGTGGCTATTTACGAGGCCATGTACAATTCCGGCTTTGCCTATGGCTTTTGGAACTCTATTGCTGCTCCTATTGGAATAGTCATGGGGTTAACCGGCTACTGCACTTATCGTTTCCGTGAAACCAGGGCCATGACCATGGGACAGTTTCTGGAAATCCGCTATAACCGGCCGTTCCGTATCGTGGCTGCCTTTCTTCAATCGACTTCCGGAATCCTCAACTATGGTTTGTTTCCGGCTGTGGGAGCCAGATTTCTGGTATATTTCTGTGATCTTCCTCTACAAACAAACATCTTTGGATTGATCTTTCCGACTTTTGGTTTGGTTATGGCACTGTTGCTTGGTCTTGCGGTTTTAGTTGCCTGCATGGGCGGGCAGATCACTATTATGGTGACAGACTGTATTCAGGGACTTTTGAGTTATCCCATGTATGCCATTATCGTCGGTTATATCATCTTTCGTTTTTCCTGGTTTAATGAGTTGGCTCCGACCTTGTTGGATCGCCCACCAGGCAAAAGTATGCTGAATCCTTTTGACATCAGTGGGCTGCGCGACTTCAATCTCTTTTACGTCGCCGTTGGTATTTTCGGTGGTATTCTCGGCCGCATGAGCTGGTCTGGCACTCAGGGTTACAATGCCGCAGCCAAGAATGCACATGAGCAAAAGATGGGTGGAATTCTGGGCACTTGGCGAGCTGGATTTTCCGCGATGATGATTATCCTGCTAGCTGTGGTCTCCTATACTTTTCTGAACAGTTCTGCCTTTGTATCCGGCAAGACCGGATCAGTGGCCTGTCGCAACGCTCTGGCACAAAAGGCATTTGATGATGTTGCCCCGGGTAGCAAGTTTGACCCGTTGCGTGAGGAGTACCGCCAGTATCTGGCAACCGGCAAAATAACTCCGGCTCTACAGGCAAGTCTTAATTCTGTTCGTAAGAATGCTTCTGCCACGGTAAAGCCAGGAGATAAAGAGCCCATGTTGACCATCGGTCGCGATGCCATCCGCTCAATATCTCCACAGAAAGCTCAGGTTTTCGGAACCATCTTTGGACAGATGAGGGTACCGATGGCTTTGAAATATATTCTGCCCATCGGTCTACTCGGGGTTTTTTGTGCACTTGGAATTTTTCTGATGATATCGACAGATACCACCTATTTGCACAGCTGGGGCAGTATTCTGGTGCAGGATATTATTCTACCACTGCGTGGAAAACCTTTTACCCCGGTTCAGCAGATCCGGCTTCTGCGCATTATGATCGCCTCCGTTGCGACTTTTGCATTCTGCTTCAGCATGTTCTTCGGACAGGTGGATTATATTCTGATGTTTTTTGCTATTACCGGAGCCATTTGGACCGGCGGTGCCGGCATTGTCATTGTCGGTGGGCTTTACTGGAAACGCGGGACGACTGCGGGAGCCTTTTGCGCTTTGCTTCTCGGCTCAGGAGTTGCCACCACAGGTGCCGTCTGTCAAAACATATGGGCCGGAACCATTTATCCGATGCTGGAGCGCAACGGTTGGCTGGAAGGCTTCACCCAGTTTGTCGAAGCGGCATCCAATCCATTTGAACCCTACATTATATGGCGTGTCATTCCAACAAAATTTCCGATCAATTCACAAGAAATGCTTCTTGGAAGCATGCTTAGCTCGATTACTATCTATGTGGTTATTTCACTTCTGTCTCGTCGCGAAGTGTTCAATATGGACCGCATGCTGCATCGTGGCAAATACCAGCGCGAAGGCAAGAAAATTGAACATGGAATAAAAGGTGTCCGCGACTTCTTCCGAAAACTCATCGGTATAAACGATGAATACACTCGTGGCGACAAGGTCATTACCTGGTCGGTCTTCATCTGGTCGTTCTGTTGGAATTTTTGCTGCGTCTTTTTAGCGGTCGTTATCTGGAATACCTTCAGTCCATGGCCGATGCACTGGTGGGCAAGATGGTTCTTCTTCCAGAATTTTATACTTGGCGGCGTAGTCGCCGTTGTCTCAACTATATGGTTTACCTGGGGTGGCACCAGGGACTTGATCCGTATGTTCAGGGCTTTGGACCAGAAACAAGTCAACGTCCTTGATGATGGTCGTGTTGTTGGGCATGTATCCGCCGATGACGTCGAATTGGTTGAAAAGGTAGATCATATTCATATTGAAGATAAATAATTATTAGCAGAACTTTAAAAAAGGGAAATAAAAATGAGAGCGCCAAGCGAAGCTGGTGCAAACAAGTTGGATAATCCAACTTAGGTAATGCCTAGCCAGCAGCCTAAAACTGAACCTCGTGTATAGTAAGGTAATAAACTATGCGGTGCCGAGGGGAGGGCAGTCTGTCAGCCGCAATGCGAAAGCGTGAAGGTAATCAGCCCCGAAATAAACGTTCCAATAGGACTAAAGGTTTCATTTTCTGGAAGTCGGAACTGATATACGCGTAAATGGCAAGTGTATATCAGCATGGCGGGGTCCAAGGCCGCAGCGGGTAGACGTAAAAGGTTTGTATCGGAACTTGGGAGAACCAGAGCAGTTCAAGAAGCTGTGAAAGAGCAGAACAAAATGCAATGACACAGTATGTTGCTCTGGTAGTCGGACTAACTCATAGTAGAGGTGTAAGCAGGGTAATGCCTGTTGAGGACAATAAAGTCCACTCGAAGGGGTTAGCAGTTTAATGTAAAGAGAAAGGGAAAATTTATGCCAAACACAGAAGTGGTAGAAACAGAATTGAAACTTGCTCTTATAGCAGGACATGCTACAAGGGAACCTGATTTGCAGTTTACGAGCCTTGCTCACCTGCTGAACAGGGAATTTCTTGAGCAATG
>Ga0307988_1000671_pt1 | contig 22628 bp, 22 predicted proteins | sample EllFjometagen183_FD_203166 | JGI IMG/M metagenome (GOLD analysis project Ga0307988, IMG submission 203166) | Marine microbial communities from Ellis Fjord, Antarctic Ocean - #183 | ecosystem: Environmental > Aquatic > Marine > Unclassified | place: Southern Ocean | collected 2014-10-08 | reverse complement strand
ACCCAATAAAAGCTTGTCTTCCGGAAGCCATTGTGAGAAATCAGGAAGAAAAAGAAATATGATTGACTCCAAACAAAAGAAGGGGCACCATGAGCCGCCGCTGGGCCATTTTCCTGATGATGCTGTTTTTCAGTTTTGGCTTTTTCAGATCCAGTGGCGCCCTGTTATACGTCCATATCAAAGAAACCATGCCCCTCGAAATGGCCGGAACCGCCATGACCGGGATCAATTTCTTCACCATGATCGGTCCCGCTGTTTTTCTTCAAGGCCTTGGGGTTCTCATGCAAACCCTCTATCCTCAATCTTCCCGGGGACCGGAAGCTTTTACCGCGTCTTTTACCCTGTGTGCGATTTTACTTTTCCTGGTTTCCGTGCTTTATCTGTTTACAAAGGATACCATCAGAAGAAATCCCAAGGCGGCTTCATAAGCATCATTGCAACCCGACTCAACAAACCTGAATAGCATCGGGATACCGGGTCAGTTTTTTCAATCCGGTATCTGTGACCACAACGGTATTTTCAATTCCCACAACCCCTTCACCCGGAAATACCACTTTGGGTTCCATGGCAATGACCATCCCTTCCTCAAGACGTGTTTGTGAACCTTTCCCGATGACGGGCCACTCGTCCAACTCCAGGCCAATGCCATGGCCCACAAAGGGGACTCCGTTGGGATATCCCATAAATCCTTTACTGAAGCCTGCCTTTTCAACAATCTCCAAGGCCGTCCGATAGAGGTCCTCCGCTTTGGTACCGGGGACCCCGAGTCGTAAAAGTGTCTCCTGAACTTCCAGCATTACCTCATGTGCGTGAACAAGATTTTCTTTCAGGCTTCCAATGGAAAAGATTCGTGTTGAGTCCGCAACATATCCATTTAAATTGGCACAATAATCGATGAGGATGGGGCTGTGGGGTTTTATCTCCCCCACCATTCCCGCACCCTGGGAATAAAAAGGTCCCAAACCCCTTCCGCCTGTAGGTCCCGGCGAGGCGCTGGGTATTGCAGCGTTTTCTCCGGCCATGATATGGCCGTATATGGTATCCAGATTAAACCCGCGCGTTGGAACAATGCCAGGATGCCCCCGTTTTCGATAGTAAGCCTCCACCATAATCGAAAGTTCCAATTCGGTTGGTGCTGTTTCCAGGAATTCAGGCACTTTTTCATACATACCATCGGCCATTTCCGCAGCCGAGCGAATGCGGGAAATTTCATATTCGGATTTGACCATTCGCGTTTCTCGAATCAATTGGGAAATATCCACCAATTCGGTCTCCGGAAAAAGCTTTTGGTATAAAAAGTATAGTTTTACAGGTAAAATATCCATTTCCAGCCCCATCCGCCGGGGTGAGGCACTATTGCCCCTTGATATTAAATGGGGAAGCGCGGAATAACCGGTCAACGGTACAATTTCCTGAAGGGGCGATTCGGAAACGGCCCTTTCAAAATCCTTTCGGACCATCAGCAGGGGAACGTCCCCATCCGGTACAAATAGATGTCCGTCCTGCTTGGTTCCCGATAAGTAGTAGAGATCGGTTTTTTCCACGATCAGTGCGCCATCCACGCCCTGTGCGGAAAGCCGTTTCTGGAAATGCTGAATCCGACTGTAAATTTCATTCCTCATGCATCATCTAAAGCGGCAAGCCGCAACCAAAATGTCTCGCGCAAAGACGCAAAGACGCAAAGAGAAAAAGATTTTCTTGTTTTTTATGACAGAAAACCTGGAAATAAGCTACTAAAAGGCAATGTTGCCGGGAGTCCTGGGGAAAGGAATTACATCCCGGATATTGGAAAGGCCGGTCACAAACTGGATCAGCCGCTCAAAGCCGAGACCAAACCCCGCATGGGGGACTGAACCGAACTTTCGAAGTTCCAGATACCACCAGTATTCATCCGGATCGAAACCCATGCCGGTAATGCGGGAATGGAGAATATCATGGTCATCTTCCCGCTGGCTGCCGCCGATGATCTCTCCAATCTTCGGCACCAGCACATCCATGGCGCGAACGGTCTTTTCATCCTCGTTCATCTTCATATAAAAGGCTTTGATATCCTTGGGATAGTCTATGAGTACTACCGGACCATTAAAGACCTTTTCACACAAATACCGCTCATGTTCAGACTGGATATCACTGCCCCATGCCACGGGGAACTCAAACTTCACTTTGGCCTTTTCAAGGAGCTTGATCCCTTCCGTATAGGTCAGGGTTTTAAATTCCTGGTTCACGAGGCTTTCAAGGGTCTGAATCACCGACTTATCGACGAACCGGTTGAAAAACGCCATATCTTCAGGGCAATGCTCAAGGACATAGGCAAAAACATATTTCAGGAATTCAACGGCGAGCGCCACGTCCCCTTCCAGATCACAAAAGGCCATCTCCGGCTCCACCATCCAGAACTCCGCCAGATGCCGCGAGGTATTGGAGTTTTCAGCCCTGAATGTGGGGCCGAATGTATAAACATCACCCATGGCCAGGGCATAAGCCTCTGCCTCCAACTGCCCGCTGACAGTTAAATGGGAGGGTCCGCCAAAAAAATCCCGGCTGTAATCCGCCCGCCCTTTTTCCATTGGGACCTTAGCCGGATCCAGTGTCGTCACTCGGAACATTTCCCCGGCCCCTTCACAGTCGCTCCCGGTCAGGATGGGGGTGTGGACGTACAAGAACCCCTTTTCCTGAAAAAACCCATGGATGGCCTTCGCCACGGCATTTCGGACCCTGGCCACGGCCCCGAAGGTATTGGTTCGAGGCCTCAAGTGGGCAATGGTCCTCAGGAACTCAAAAGAATGCCGCTTTTTCTGAAGTGGATAAACCTCCGGATCAGCCCAACCGACCACTTGAATATTGTCGGCTTTCAGTTCCACCTTCTGCCCTTTTCCAGGGGAAGCCGCCAGGGTACCGTCGGCAATGATGGAACAACCGGTCTGCAATTTCAGCACATGGCTCCGGTAGTTGGACAGATCCTGGTCCGCGATAATCTGCAAGCCGGAAAAGCTGGAACCATCGTTTATTTCAATAAATGAAAAGCCGCCCTTTGAATCCCTGCGCGTCCTGACCCATCCGGCCACCGTGACATGCGTGCCGATCGCGTCTGCCCTAAAAATCTCGGAAATTCTTGTTCTTTGCAAAACCGGTCACCCCACAAAATCATCCTTCCTTCTTTTCAAACTCGATCATGAAATCCACCAGGGCTTTGACGGCATCCATTCCGCTGGCATTGTAAATGGAAGCCCTGCAACCGCCCACCGAACGATGTCCTTTCAAGCCCCCCATACCTATCTTTAAGCCTTCCGCCACAAATTTCTTCTCCAGATCTTCGCTGGGAAGTCTAAACGTCACATTCATCAGGGAACGACTCTCTTTTTCAGCGGTTGCGTTGTAAAAACCGGACTGATCGATAAAATCATAGATAAGCGCCCCTTTTTCCTGATTGATCTGCTGCATTTTAAGAAGGCCACCCACAGTCTCCTCAAGCCATTTCAGGACCAGGTTAATCGTATAAATGACAATGCAGGAAGGCGTATTGTACATGGAATTTTTCCCGGCAAACATCGTATATTTCAGCATGGAGGGTAGATTATCCGGGGTCCTTGCCAACATGTCTTTTCTGATAATCACCATGGCCGTACCGGATGGCCCGATGTTTTTCTGAGCACCGGCATAAATCAAACCAAAGGGTTTCGCATCAAAGGGACGACTCATAATATCAGAACTCATATCACAAACCAGCGGAACATCTCCCGCATCCGGGAATTGCGCCCACTGGGTTCCCTTGATGGTATTGTTGCTTGTGAAATGAAGGTACGCCGCATTATCACTGACCTGATATGCCTTTGGGATATAGGAAAAATTCTTATCTTCGGATGAAGCAATGATCTGTACGTCCTTTCCCTGAATATCGGCTTCTTTAATGGCTTTGGTGGACCACGTTCCCGTATTGATATAATCCACAGGACGGTCTTCCACGCCGAGGTTCATGGGAATCATACAGAATTGCAGACTGGCGCCGCCCTGGATGAACAATACATCAAAATCATCTCCAAGACCCAGCAGCCGTTTCGTCCTCAAAACCGCCTCATTGATCACATCATCGAACCATTTGGATCGATGACTCACTTCCATAATAGACATTCCCGATCCTTTATAATCAAGCAATTCAGCCTGAATTTCTTCCAGAACCGGTAACGGCAGTGCGGCGGGACCCGCATTAAAATTGTAAATTCTTTCTCCCATGTTTCGTTCTCCTTTAGTCTTTCAATTTTGCGAGCATCTCACTGACTTCTTTGAGGGTTTCCGCATCCTTTTCAAATGGGGGCCTTCCGTCGCGATCCGCATCGGCAATTTCCTGTCTGAAAGGCATGAACCCTATGAATGAAAAGTCCGGCATTTCTTTCAACAAAAAGTCTTTGTCCTTGCCGGACCGCAGTTTATTTCCCACAAAACTTAACTTTTTCAAACCGATATCAGCAGCCAGACGACGAATTTGATAGGCGGTCTCAACACTTCTGCGCCCGGGCTCAACCACCACAATGAGCCGGTCCACATACATACTCGTTCCCCTTCCCAAGTGCTCCAGACCAGCTTCCATATCCAGCACAACCGCCTCATCCCTGGCCAAAACCACATGGGAAACGAGTCTTTTCAGCAAGGTGCTTTCAGGACATATACATCCTGCTCCCCCTGTTTTCACACCCCCCATGACCATCACCTTAACCCCATCCACCAGAACGGAAAGCTTCTCAGGCAAATCACTAACCTTTGGGTTCAACTTGAAAAAAGACCCCATAGAGCCGACTTTGGCTTCGGTTCTTTCCTCGATAAGCGCCTTCATTTCAGAAATGGGAACGATTTCCTCGCTTTTATCAACCCCCAGAGCCTGCGCTAGATTGGCATCCGGATCCGCATCAATGGCCAGGACCTTTGTTCCTTCATTGGCCAGCGCCCTGATTAAAAACGCCGCAAAGGTGGTTTTTCCGACGCCTCCTTTTCCACTCACAGCAATTTTCATATTTCACATCCTCTTATGGATAAAAAAAACAGCCACAGCAAACTACCCCATCAGAAAATTGTCTGCAAGGACAAACTTTTCGGAAAGGACTGAGAAAGGCTGGCGCGTTAGGTTCTGGACCAAAATGAAGGGTCCAGCAAACGATTCCTTCGTAAACCTGATCAAAAAAAAGCCCTTACTGAAATAGAATTATCCAATAAGAGCTCAGGGGATGTCACCCATTTTTTACGGATTAAACAGCTTCTTTCAAAGCCTTTCCTGCCACAAATTTCGGAACCGTTTTTGCCGCGATATCAATAGCTTTTCCAGTTTGGGGGTTAATGCCTTTCCTTGCTTTTCTCTCTTCCACCTTGAAGGTCCCGAAACCGATAATCGTGACCTTATCCTTACGCTTCAATGCTTCGGTGATACTCGAAAAAACACAATCTACTGCAGCCTGCGCCTCTTTCTTGGTACCCACAACTTTGGCCACCTCATTTAGCAAATCACCCTTATTCATTATCTTCCCTCCTCACTAAAGACATTGACGAAAAGTCCGCCCTGAAAGCCGGAATCTAAACCACCCTCCCCGAAAAAACGCCGAATACTACTATAAAAACAACCCAACACTCCTGCCGTCGAAACCTTTCCCACCCATCCTTTAATGACACGCACGAAACATATCCCATGGGCTTTCTTTTGTCAAGAATTTATAAGAGTTAAAGAATCCTGAAAGACTCCCTCCGCGGTTTCGACCTGGAGTCGGGCCAACAGGCTCATAGCTGAGTGTGCATTGGCCGGGAGCATGGAACCCATACCGCAAGACGGTGTGAAAATGGACCTTTCGACAATTGTCTGTGGACTTAACCCTTTTTCCTCTATCTTTTTAATGCCGCCGCCCACCTTTTTCAAAAGATCCTTTAGAGATTCAGAGCCCGTGAAACCGGATGTGGGAACAATACCCCAGGCAATGGTGCCACCCGATTTCAGAAACCGTGCAATACCATCGGGATAAAGCAGGAAATGCTCAATGAATTCAAATGCATCAAAATTGATAATGTCCGGTTTGGCCGCCATAATCATGGGCCAATCCGTGTTACCGCAGCAATGTATTCCCACCAGACAATCAGAATTGTCTTTGAGGTAAGATATCATCATTTGCAGCTTATCAACCACATCCTGCCGCTGGATCGAAGAAAAAGCCGATCCAAAACCCGAAAGTGATGGCTCATCAAGAAAAATCACAGGCTGCCTGCCTGATTTTTCCAATATCTTCACCTGCCAGAGGGCCTTAATGGCCAAACCCCTGACAAAGGCTTCCGACAACTCAGGATCATGAATAACAGGCCTTCCATCCGGCCCCAGGATTCCCGACGTGAAGGTAATGGGCCCAACGGTCTGCCCCTTGATATAATGTGTTTGATCCGATTTGATTTCATTTAAAGACGCCATCAGGGCATACAGCCCCGGGGCATACGCCTCACTCATGGCAAAAGAGTCCAAATCTCCCGAGAAGAACCGTTCATAAAAATTCACCAGTTCCGATTCCCTTTCACCGGTATTGGAGACGGTGAGGCTTCTTTTTTCCTCGTTCACTTCCAGAAGTGGGAGCCCTTCACTATATTGGACACTCATATCCTCCAGATAGCTGCGTTTCACGAACTGCGGCCAGAAGGGCATATGGGGGAATAATCGTAAAATTTCACGACAAGTCGCTTCCACCTCCAAAAACGGAACACTCCCGATACCGGTTGCCATAAACCCGAAATCGGGTGATTTTTCAGCCATATTTTATCTCCCCCACTTTGGGAAGCCACTTTTCCAGTATTGTGAGCAGTTTTTCATTTTCAGTATCCACCCCATGTTGGGACGCTTTCGTTGAACCGGGAAGGTCGGCTTCCAACACGGCTTTCAGTTGGCTAAGTCGCTCAGCGGAAACGCTGTCATCGGGATGTTCTTCAATGACTCTTTCATAGGTTTCCACCGCAGCATCCAGTTGTCCCTGGCTGAAATAAAGCTCGGCAATGGTCGGTGTGGCGAAGTTTACCACCTTCTCTTCATCATCCGGCAAAACAGGCCATTTTTCACCAGGCCCATCTGCAAAATTCTCAGTCTGCTTAACGATTTGGAGTATTTCATGCATTTCAGGATCATCAGGGTGGTGCGCCAGGAACATTTCCGCTTCGCCGGCCGCCTCTTTAAACCGCTTCTGCTTTGCATAAATCCGGGCAAGTCGGGCATAGACGGGAAGCAGATCATTCATCATGGACGAAACTTTCAGAAATTCAGTTTCCGCCTGTCCCACTGATCCCAGGTCAAGATAACACTCCGCAAGGAGCATTCTCAAATAAATATCCTTTGGAAAGACCCTCAAAAACACCATACACCACTGAATCACTTCATTGACACGGCCCTCACTTTTAATTCGAGCCAGAACAATGTGCAAGGTAGTTTGAGAGGGCCCATGCTTTAGAATTTCGTCGTATAAAACGGTGTTGTCTTCCATGATCTATTTCCCCGTTTCACCCTTTTTAAAACGATAAACAACCTCGTTTTCCCGAATCAGATTAAGTTCGCTTCTGACAACGGATTCCACATATGTCATATCCGTACGAAAGCGGTGGACCTCCTCAATAAGCGCCTTATTTTCGTCAACAAGCTTCCGGATACGATCAAGACACGTCTGCCGCTCCACTTCAGTCCGGCAAAGGCGCACCATCCCGCCTTCACCATACCAGATCCAGCCCGCAATCGGAACCGCGAAACACAACAGGATCAAAGGAACTTTCAGGATTTTTTTTAATTTTGGACCCAACTTGAAATATCTCCCGCTTGAAAAAAGTCAGCCCTGAAATCTGGTTGATAAATTGAAACTGTTTCGGATCTTATGGACCTGCGCTTTAGCCAAATTCCACTTTTTGACCGGAAACCGGAAACGGCTTTCAGTATAGAAAAAAGGGCATCACCATTTCAAGAACAATTATGCACCGAAAATAATCCAATACGCCCGCTATTGATCACCCCCATATAGGTCTTTTACTTTACCCCTATCCACAGCACCATCTTCCAGTAATGGCAATTGGGTGACAAACTCAACATATTGCGGTTTTTTGTACCGTGCGATGCGTTCTCCCACAAAATCGATCAACGCCTGCGCTTCAAGGGTTTGCCCCTCTTTCAGCACGCATACGGCTTTTATGCCTTCCTTCCACTTGGGGTCCGGCACACCAATGACAACCACCGCTTCCATGCCCGGATGTTCCAGGATGGTCTTTTCAACTTCCGCGGGATAGACATTTTCACCACCCGGCTTGATCAGCTCCTTTTCCGCCTTGCGGCCCGCAAACCAGAGGAAACCCTCTTCATCAAACCGTCCCTGATCACCGGTGTGGTGCCATCCGCCTCTGAAAGTGTATTCGTTATCTTCAGGCAGATTCCAGAACCCTTTAAAAACCATGGGGCCTTTCACCACAATTTCACCCACCTGCCCTGGGGAAACAGGGACATCATGGTCATCCACCAGCCTGACTTCCGCCATGGGGAGTGTCTTGCCGGCTGAACCCGGGCACTCATTATATGCACCATAGGTCGCCAGACAGGAAGTTTCCGTCTGGCCGTACATGGCATAAAAGGTACCGCCCGTCATTTCCTGATATTTTTCAATGGTCTCTGGCATCTCAAGCCCTGTTACAGCCTTTAGAGAACTGATGTCCACTCCGGTTTTTTCATGCTGTTCTAATATGGAACCCAAAATTGGAGGGAACTCAAGCATTACGGAAATTTTCTTTTCCTGAACCAATTCAGCCGCTCGTTCAGCATCAAATTTACTCACATTCAGATTAAAGGCGCCTGCGTGAAAGGCAGCAGTTGCCATGAAAAGACCGCCCACATGAAATAGAGGCAGGACGTTGTAGTGAACATCTTCAGGGGTCAAATTCAAGAGACAATTAAACTGCATATTGGCGCACAATACATTTCCATGACTCAAAAGGGCACCCCTGGGCCTGCCGGCAACGGCCGCCGTATGGATAATCACGAACCCATCATCTGTCGATACGTCCACCGGTTCAAAGGCCGTCCCTTGATCCAGAAGCGTATCAAATGGCTTGAAACCGCCGGAGCCAAAATTAAAATAGTCCTCCACCGTCGTCAATTTTTCCCCGATGTTCTTAAGTACTTCCTCAAATTCCGGATCGGCAAAAACAACCTTAGGAGTGCAATCATTGAGATTATAGGCCACCTCATCGGCGCTTAATCGCCAGTTGATGGGCAGCACAATGGCCCCCAAAGCGGCAGCAGCCCCATAAAGGAGAAAATAGGAATAGCTGTTTTTTCCCAAAATCCCCATCCGATCGCCTTTTTCAATTCCTATTTTCTGCAGGCCGCAGGCCAGCCGATCCACCGCTTCCTTAATCTCGGAAAACGAAAAGACCCTTTCCACCCCATCGTCCGTCCAGGCCCGGCCCGCACCGTAAATGGCGGCATTTCGATTTACCAGATCATAGAAAGTAAAATCGTGAAGTCCCATAGTCCTCCTTATAAAAAAGGCCCCCACCCTGCCTTTTACGGTTCGCAAGAGGGCGGATGGAGGCCATTTGTGCTATTCAATTTTCGCTTAAGGGTATCACACCCCATCTTTCGTTATTGTGCTACCATCTGATATGGATATACCATCGTCACATCACCAGCTGAGAAGGTAAAGGAACAATCAGTCAGATGAACCGGGGTCGTACCTTCCGGAATACCCGTCCACCAACCCTCCAGGGCCTCCCATGGACTCACGCCTTTTGCCTTCAGTTTAAAACCGCCTGTAACCAAAAGGCTTAAAAGGGCAGAACGCACAGTAATCAACGTCGTTGTCCTTACCTGGTCAATCTTCCCAGCAGGAATCCAGTATTCATCATCGTTGTTGTAGGTTACTAGCTCAAACTCTTTATCAACAACAACGGTAAAGGTCATCCCATTTAAAAGAATGGGGTAGGGATTCTTGTTCTCGACATTAAAGAGAAAGGTCAATGGTAACAAAGCGCCCCTATTGTCTCCCTTGCCTTTCGTAGGTTTAACAGATTTGGCATAGTACCAATATCCATCATATTGGGGAACCATGAAAGACTCGAGTGTAACTTTTGGCGCCACAAAATTACTATTATTGGGTTTAACCTGTGAATCAGTCGTTACACAGGACGAAAAAACAAAACCAAAGCCAACCAACAGCGCTATAAAAAGCATCAAACTTTTCTTCATCAGTGAACCTCCCTTTTCGATTTCTGTGTTTGGGACAAGGCAAGAAACGAACCTAACGCTATGAACCTTCATCCTTTACAGTCGAAATCTGTTTAGTGTCAGCTCAACCACCTTTTTCTCCGCTTATAATGTTTTACATCTCGAAAATTCTTTTTCTCTCCGCTTCCCATGCCCAGATAGAAATCCTTGATATCCTCATTCTGGCTCAATTTTTCAGAGGTATCGTCCATAACGATTCTTCCGGTCTCCATCACATAGGCATAGGGCGCAGTGGTCAGGGCCAACTTGACATTCTGTTCAACCAGAAGGATGGAAATTTTCTCCTCCCGGTTTAGTTTGGTGATGATCTTAAAAATTTCATGAATCAACATGGGCGCAAGTCCCATGGAGGGTTCATCCAGCAATATCAGTTTGGGCTCGGTCATCATGGCCCGCCCCACAACAGCCATTTGCTGTTCACCGCCGCTGACAAAGCCTGCGGTTTCAGATCTTTTCTCAAGGAGCCTTGGAAAATAATGATACACCATTTGAAGACCTTCTTTTACGGATCCGGTCTTCCTTAAGTGCGCGCCCACCTTGAGGTTTTCCTCAACGGTTAAGTGTTCAAAGACTTTTCGCCCCTCAATCACTTGAACAATGCCCGCCTTGGCGATCTTGGCTGCCTTGGCGTGATGAATGGGTTTTCCCTCATACTCAATACTGCCATCTGTCACTTCCCCATCTTCGGTTTTCAACAAACCGGAGATGGCTTTCAGGGTTGTACTTTTCCCTGCACCGTTGGCGCCCAGAAGCGCCACGATACCACCACGGGGAACCTCGATTGAAACGCCTTTGAGCACCAGAATAACCTCATGGTACTTAACCTCAATGTTCTTGATTTTAAGGATTGCCTCTGATGTCTCCAAGACATTACCTCCAAACGTGATGGTTTAAATGGGCAGTTTGACGACAGAACCTCTTTCCATTAATAGCCGAAAAAACCGCCTTCTTTTTCGGTCTTATTCCAAAGATCAGGCCACCTTTTCTTCAGGTTCACATCCGCCACCACCTGAAATTTTCCACCTTTCCATTCCTGAACAATACATCCGGTGGCTGCACGATGATCCTTTGACGTATAGCTGATGGGGGCTGCGCCCAGACCGATATCGAAATTACGCATGGTCTCAAAGCCCTTTTCCATAATCGCGGGACCTGAACCTTTCTTAGCGATGTCGACACCGGCCGCGTCGGCCCGTTTCAAGGCTTCCCATAAAACCATCGCGTCACCCCATGCCTGGACCGTACGAATCAGCCTTTTTCCCAAAGGCACACCGGGGCTGTATTTTTCCGCGGATGAGACCACCAGGTCCATGTTCTTTACATCCTGACCAAAAAAGGCACATGGGGTAGCGCCCATGACCCCTTCAGCCGCCTTGCCGGCCAGCCGCGGCAGGTTCTCATCAAAGCCCCAGTTGTTGACGATCCAACCGGCTCCCAACCCCAATGCATAGGCGTCCCGGACGGTTGCCGCAACACTCATGGTGGTATTGCCATGCCATACCAGGTCGGGTTTGAATTTCTTAAGCGCCATCACCTGGCTTTTGGTATCCAGGGCGAAAAGAGAAACATCCTGATCAGGGCCTACCTCAAAGCCCAGCAGCTTGGCCTGGTTCTTGATGGCCTTAATGGGCGCTGAGCAGTAGGGTGACGCAAACATGTAACAGGCTGCAAAACGAGGTTTCCGTTTTCCGAAATCCGGATGCTTGGACCATTTCTTATCAAACCATGCGGTGATGCAAGCCCTTGCATTAGTGGAATAATCCGATGCGAAAAACAGGTTGTAAGGCGTCTTTGCAGGATTTGTCAAATGGGCCGAATAGGATGCCGACACATAGGGGATCTTGTCCTTGTTGACGGTGGGTGAAAGGGCTTCAGTATCACCGGTTCCCCAGCCCATAATAGCAACGGATCCCAAACGTTTCAACATCTTGTACTTGGTGATGGCCTCGGGAATCCGGTAGCCATAGTCAAACCACGTATATTTGAGCTTCTTGCCGTTGACGCCCCCCTGGCTGTTGATGTATTTGAAGGCGTCCATCATGCCGATAGCATAATCCTTCCCCACATCAGAAGTGGCGCCGGTGCAATCCATAAGCCCCCCGACCCTGATTTTCTTTGCCGCGGCAGGCGTTCCAAAAGCTGCCAGAAAAACCACCGCCAGCAACAGAATCCCTAATTTTGTAAGCATACTCTTTTTCATAAAATTGTCCCCCTTATTTCGCTGATTATGAAACTATCATGCCAACCTATATCACCGACGATATGAAACATTCTCTAAAAGACAGCCCTCACCCCCTTTCGCCAGAACAGTACCACAATTCAAAATATCGGTAGAATTCCACCACGGGCGGAATTATGGTTCCGGATCACAACACAAGATCGAAAAAAAACCTGTAATACTAGTAGGAAAACGGCCAGAGGTTGAAATAGTTTTTTGCCTGCCACCATCGGTAGGCAAGACCGTTGGGTTCATAAATTAAAAAGCCACAGATGGCCAATCCGAAAGCCATATCCTTGATATAAGCAAAATCCATCAGGAGGCTCGGATAATAATCCGCCAGGGGAAGGACGCCCAGCTGAAGGACTTCCATCACCACCACCATGAAAATGGAGCCGAAAATAGCCCCCTGGATGGAGCCCACACCTCCGATGAGAATCACACCCACCAGCCACAGGCTTAAAAACCATTGGAAATGTTCAGGACTCAGCGCTGCGGTGTTGCACACCCAGAAGGCACCCGCAATACCCGCCATGAATCCGGCCACGAAAAATGCCAGCAATTTATACCATACAATGTTGATCCCCAGCGCTTCCGCAGCGATGTCGTTGTCCCTGATGGCCACCCAGGCCCGACCCGCTTTGGAGCGGAGCAGGTTGGCCAGAACGATAATCATCAGCGATAAAATGACCACCATCACCAGATAGATGCTTAACTCATTATCGATAACCCAGGGGCCGATCTTGATGGTACCGGGCGGCAAGGAAAAGGCCTGCCCTCGCCCGCCAATCTGGCTGACATACTGGGTTAAAATGAAATCCACGGTGATAAACTGCGCTGCCATGGTGGTTAAAATCAAATAAAACCCTTTGACCTTGACGGAGGGGAGTCCAAACAGCACACTCCAGAGCCCGGCGACAACGCCCGCCGCAACAATGCTCACGGGATAGGCCAAGCCCGCATCCAACATGAACTGGGGCCAGGGGAACTGCAATATGAGCATGGTGCTGGTATAGGCACCCACCGCAATAAAAGCGGCGTGCCCCAATGTCAAAAGCCCCGCATAGCCGATGAGCAATTGAACGCCCAGGGCACCCATGGCCGTATACCCCACCATGGTCGCCACACTCATCCAGTACTCATCAAAAAGAAGTGGAATCCCCACAAAAACAACCAGCAAAAGCAGAATCATTTTCCCTTTGATGAACTTGGTCTGCCACCATCCCTGATCTTCTTTGTAATCCTGATGGTAATCACCGCAAGGCAACCATACACTGCTCATATATACCCCCTACAAAATTCTTGATCCCCGGATTTCAAAACATCCCGCCAAAAAAAGTCGCGTCCCTTACACCCTTTCAATCCGCTCCCATCCCCATAAGCCATAGGGCTTGAACAGAAGAAAAACCGCCATGAAGACAAAGGGGACGATCTCTTTTACACCCCCCGGGAAATACTGATCCAGATAAGCGCCTGAAAAATTCTGAAGCAAGCCGATCATGATCCCGCCCACAATGGCGCCGGGCACTGAATTGAGACCGCCCAGAACAACCGCTGGCAACACCAGCAACCCCAGGTACCCCACGGAAATATTAATACCGTTGATGTTCCCCAGAAGCGCACCGCCCACGCCCGCACTCATAAACGCAATGGCCCAGGCCGCAGAATACACAAAGCGTGCGCTGACACCCAGCGAGAGCGCTGCGGTCTCATCATCGGCGGTGGCCTGCATGGAAAGCCCCCAACGGGTGTATTTGAAAAAGCACATGAAAACGATGAGCAACACAATGGCCAGGATGAAGGACCAGAGATAGACCGGAGAAATCTTGAGAATTCCCAATGTAATGGGCTCGATCTCAAAAACAGCCGGTGTAAAAACCCGGGTGTCCGACCCCCAGATGTATCCGATAAGCCCCTTCAGGAAAAAGGAAAGACCCACGGTTACCATAATGACCGCCAGAATCGGTTCGCCGATGAGTTTGTCCAGAAATATCCGCTCGGTCAAAAAACCTAAGACAATACCCACCAGAAGCGTCAAAATTACGGCAAGTGGAAAGGGAACGCCCGCCTCGTAAAAACTATAGGTCACGTAGGCCCCGATAAGGGTCAACTCCCCCATGGCCAGATTCAGGACACCCGAGCATTTGTAGATGAGAACCCATCCCAGGGCCACCAGGGCATAAATGCCGCCTACCATAATCCCCGTGGTCAAGCTCATAAAAAACAGCTCCATTCGCTTCCTCCTCGCTTATCTTTTGGCCTGCTGATCTTGAACTCAATGTTATAATTTCTGAACCCGCAAATCAGTTTTAATGCGTTGCTCCCGCCCATCTTCATAGGTGATGGTGGTATCCATGTGCACCACATCCACATCGGAGTAGAGTGCATCCACGATGTCCTTGTACCGGTCCATCACAAAAGCACGGCGAAGCTTTGAAGTTCGGGTCAGCTCTTCGTCATCCGCATCAAACACTTTATACAGATTCGCAAATTTGTTGATTTTTGCCGGGCCTGGCAGATCTTTGTTGGCCTCCTCGATCTGTTTCTGGATCAGGTCATAGACTTCCGGCTTTTGTGAAAGTTCAGGGTAGCTGGTATAGTTGAGTTTTCGATCATCGGCCCATTTCCCCACCACCGCATAGTCGATGCACATGACAGCGGTAATAAATTCCCTTTTGTCACCGATAGCCCAGGCCTCTTCGATAAAAGGACTGAACTTGAGTCGGGTCTCCAGGTATTGGGGAGAAAACGGCCTTCCATCATTCAGCGTCATCACATCCTTGGAACGGTCAAATACCACCAGGTGCCCGTCTTCATCAATAAACCCCCTATCCCCGGAATGGAGCCAGCCATCCACCAGGGCTTCCGCCGTGGCCTCTTCATTCTTGTAGTATCCCAGAAAAACGGAAGGGCTTTTGGAAAGGATTTCTCCTTCTTCGGTGATTTTCACCTCGGTTTCCGGAATGGGTGTCCCCACCGTATCAAACTTGACATCTCCATCCCGGTGGACGACGGAAATACCGGCAATCTCGGTCTGGCCGTAAATCTGTTTGAGATTAACCCCCAACGCGTGAAAAAAACGGAAATGGTCAGGCCCCATGGCGGCCCCGCCGGTATAGCAGTGTCTCAGCCTGGAAAGCCCCAGATGGTCCTTCAACTTTTTCTGCATGACGGCGTGCGCCACCCAGCTCAGCAGCTTCATGGAAAACGTCACCGGTTTCTTATCGAATTTAAGATTGGCAGCCTTATAGCCTATTTTCGTGGCAAATTCGTATATCTTTCGCTTAATCCAGGTGGAATCGATGTATTTAACCTGAACCTTGCGTGTCATTCCTTCGTAGAGTCTGGGCGGGGCAAACATCACATGGGGACCGATTTCGCGAATATTGTCCTGGGCCGTATCCGGTTCTTCCGGAAAATTCACCGTGTATCCCACCTGAAGGCCGCAGGAGATGGACATCATCTGCTCCCCGATCCAGGCAAAAGGAAGATAAGAAACAAAATCATCCGTATCATAGCAGGGGTCAACGGCCATCAAATTGTGCCCCATGGTCAACATATTCCAGTGGCTTAGAAGTACTCCCTTAGGCAAAGAAGTGGTTCCCGAGGTGTAAAACAGCAGGCAGACATCGCCTCCCGTACCTTTCGCCACAAGATTCTCAAAAAGCTCCGGCTCTTTTTGATCCAGTTCCCGCCCCAGATCCTGAACTTTGTTCAAGCTTATGAGATAATCCTGATGATAATTTCTCATTCCCTTAGGATCATCCCAGAGAATCCATTCCATTTTGGGACACTCTTTCCTAATAGAGAGAGCTTTATCAACTTCCTCCTGGGTTTCCCCAACAAAAAATTTGGTATCGGAATGGTCGATGATGAACTTCACCTCGTCCATCATGCAGTCCTGGAACAACCACACAGCCACGCCGCCGGCGCAAAGGGCAGCCATCTCCGCCCAGAGACCTTCCGGGCGGTTATCCCCGATCATGGCCACCTTGTCCCCCGGCTTCAAGCCGAGACTGACCATGCCGAGGGCGAGGTACTTCACATTGTCATAATAGTCCTGCCAGGTAAAAGGGATCCAAATGCCGAACTCCTTTTCCCTCATGGCCACCTTGTTTTTCCCGTACTTTCTGCATTGTTTGACAAAAAGCTTGGGGATCGTGAGGTCCTTGGTGATTTCTATTCCAGCTTCAGTCATCTCTTCATCTACCTCCTTGTGGAATACAGATCATCTTCACCCAGGTACGCCTTGACGACCGCGGGATTCTGCTGGACCTCTTCGGGCGTTCCATCCGTAATCTGAACCCCGAAATTCAACACATTGACACGGTTGGAAATATCCATCACAACCCCCATGTCATGCTCCACCAGGATACAGGTCACCCGCCATCGTTTTTCCTCGTTGATATCCAAAATGAAGCGGGCCATATCTTCCACTTCTTCCAGATTCAATCCCGCAAGCGGTTCATCCAGCAATAATAGCTCGGGATTCAGGGCCAGAGCTCTTCCCAGCTCCACCCGCTTTTGAAGCCCATAGGGAAGCATGTGCGCAGACTGGTCCCGAATGCTTTGAATCTCAAGGAGGTCAATAATCTCCTCTTCAATGAACTTCCTGGACGACACCTCTTCCTGTTTCGTTTTGCCCACATATATGGACCCGCTCACGATGCCGCTCTTGAGGTGGATATGCCTTCCCAGACGGATATTGTCGAGGACCGTCATCCCGCCGAACAACTCCAGTTTCTGGAAGGTCCGGGAGAGCCCCAGTTCTGCCCGCTTGTAAGGCCTCAGATCATTGACGCGTTCCCCTTTCAGATAGATGTTGCCTTTCTGGGGTTTGTAAAGGCCATTGATACAGTTCATCATGACCGTCTTGCCGGCACCGTTTGGACCGATAATGGAATGAATCTCCCCTTTTTTCACTTCCAGATTCACACCGGCCAGCGCAGCCACTTTGCCGAAAGACATATGAATGTCTTCAAGTTTCAAAATGGTGTCGCCTTCCTTGATTTGCCGCCCCTGAACCATAATAACAGGCCTCCATATACTTAAAATGATAGGGTATTTATGTCTTAGCTATTATCTCTTTGAATGATGAAAATCGGATCGGCGATCCCCAAATACCCATAGACCGCAACCCTGAATGGATCGGGCCATGAAAAAGGCACAACCACCCCTCATTGTTGAGTGTAAAACGATGGACAAGCTTAATCAACCCGATAATCTCCCCAAAACTGACGAGAACACGAATACAGTGTCAACCTGTACGAAAAAGCGTTTCTTTTAGCGAACTTCCGGTCTATCGAATTTCTAATTTGGGCGATTTATCTCATGCCGAAATACATCTGGCAGAGCTTGAAAGACATTACAACGATTTCGAAGCATAAAATTTCGTTTTGCAGAGTCCTGAGTGCCTACATCACTACTCATGATCTTTAGTGAAACCATTATGTTCATACATCAGTATTTATTGACAGGAATTATGAAAACACAGGCAACAGCGGCCTGAATGTGGATACAGCATTACTCCGTTGGCAACTTTTTGTCAACCCGTTTTAAGAGAAAATGAGAGGGTTTGTCAATTTCTCAGCCACACTTAATTCCGAAAACGAAAATAGGGCTTAAAACAGAGAATGGGTTGTTTTAGGGATCAAGTGTTTCTGGCATTGATCCATGAAAAACGCATCTGTCATACCCGCAATAAAATCCCTGACCATGCCTGCTGCCGGTGTTTTTGTCTGATAGGTCTCGGACATCCCTTTCAGAAATTCTTTATAAATCACAGACGCCTCCCCACGTTGGTCAAGATCCTCATAGAGTTTCTCAAAAAGGAGCGAAAACATGAGCTTCACCTTGGATGTCTGTTTCTTAACCCTGATATTTTTGTAAATGTATTCCCGGTTAAACCGTTTCAATTCCTGTAAAGCGTCTCCAACGCGCGCGCTGAAATTTAAATTCGGTTGGTCCAGGCTGTTGGCCACAAGATCCTCCACCAGATTGTAGACGATGGTGCCGTTGCTGTCACCCAGGACGGACCTGCAACCATCAGGAATATCATCCCTCTGAATCAGACCCAGCCGAATGGCATCCTCAATATCCCGACCGATGTAGCTGATGGTGTCAGCCATCCTCACCACACAACCTTCAAGTGTCATGGGAATAACATCCACTGATGGATCTTTTGCCTTCATTTCCATTTCCTGAACCAGCTCCCCGAAACCCTTCTCCTTCCTGGGCTCCAGAAACTGGGAATGAAGTTCTCCATCATGGCAGAAAATACCATCGAGCACCTGCAGGGAAAGGTTGCAACCTTCTCCTTTCTTTTCAATATTTTCCAGGGATCGCACGCTCTGGATATTGTGGAGAAAACGACCCACACCGTGGGACTCACAGAGTTCGGAAAGAAACCGTTCTCCATCATGGCCAAAAGGCGTATGACCGATGTCATGTCCTAAAGCAATGCCCTCCGTCAAATCTTCATTCAGCCGAAGAAGACGGGAAATGGTCCTGGCAATCTTGCTGACCAGTTGCACATGCAACACACGATGGGTGATATGATCATTTTTGACAAGATAGAATACTTGGGTTTTATCGATGTATCTGGAATAGGCCATGGAATGAAGGATTCTGTCCGTATCGAGAGAAAAGTTCTGTCTGTGCCCCAAAAGAATCCGCGACTCTTCCCGCCGCCTCACGGCATTACAGCTGAAACAGGCCCACGGAGAAAGGATCTCCTGCTCTTTTTCGTCCAGCTTCCGCCTGATTTCCAATAGCCTTTTTTGGTACGTCACACTTCTCCCTCCCCTTTTGAGCTGCCTCCTTTCTGATTGCTGTCCCTTTTGACGCCGACATTTCCCGCCTGATGTTCCCCGTAAACTTCTTTCAGATCATGCCAAACCGTTTTTCCGGTTTTTGAAAGGACGTCTTTGGCCAAAGATGCCGCTTCCCGGGACTGTTGTTCCAGTTGCACATCCGAAGGAACGCTTTTCCCTTCCTTTCTGTATTTCCATTTCAATATGGAACGGGCAGCGCCAATTTCCGCCTCTTCAGCAAACCGCCTGAGCTTAGCCTTCATACGTTCATCCATGGGTTCTCACTTTTGAATCCGGAAAATTTTTTGAGGAATTTTTTTCTTGCAAAAAAAAAACGCCAGTAGTATAAATTCTAGTTTATTTAATTCAGGAGCCTGCCCATGGTGAACCGCGGAAGATGCACATTGACCTGTGTCACCCACGCGTATTCAGAAGATTCACCATAGGCTGTTCTGGATCATACCAAGACGGCTAAATTAGCTCAAGGGCATATTTGCCCAAAAACACAGACCCGGATTATTGCCAGGTGCCTTTGGAATCGCGTTTATCCCTGAAACCGACATGTACGGGGAATTGGACCACATGCGAGACCAGGTGCAAAATATTCCGAGTCGAGGATTAACCGGCATAGAGATTCAAATAGGAATCTCGAAAAAGGAGGAAGAAATGTCAGCCATCAACATGAAAGAACTTTTGGAAGCAGGGGTCCATTTCGGGCATCAAACAAGGCGCTGGAACCCCAAAATGAAACCCTACATCTTTGGGGCTCGAAACGGGATTCACATCATTGACCTGCAAAAAACCGTCAGACTTTTTAAAACCGCCTACGATTTCATCGTTAACACGGTTGCCGACGGCTATCCGGTACTGTTTGTCGGAACCAAGAAACAGGGACATGATTCTGTTATTGAAGAAAGCGAACGATGCGGGATGTTTTTCATGGTCAACCGCTGGCTGGGCGGCACGCTGACCAATTTTCAAACCATTAAAAAGAGTATCAACCGGTTGAAAGATCTTGAAAAAATGAAAGAGGACGGTTCCATCAATCGGTATACCAAAAAAGAAATTCTTAAAATGGAAAAAGAGCTTACCAAACTTGAAAAAAACCTGGGCGGCATCAAAAACATGGACGATATTCCGGGGGCCGTGTTTGTGGTTGATCCCAAGAGAGAGAAAATAGCCGTCAAAGAAGCCCGGAAACTGGGCATACCCGTGGTGGCCATTGCCGATTCAAATTGTGACCCGGATGACATCGATCTGATCATCCCCGGAAACGATGACGCCATTCGCGCCATCAGGCTCATTACATCAAAAATTGCCGATGCCTGCATCGAGGGCCACGCCATCGCCGAACAACGGTTAAAAGCCGAGGACGCCTTGAAAAAGGAGCAGGAGGCAGCCGTCGTAGAAGAGAAAGCTGAAGCTTCCGCGGGTGAAGACGGAGGCCCCGAAGTTATTATCCTGCCTAAAACAGAAAGTAAGCCCGCAGATTCAGAAGGTAAGCCCGCAGATTCAGAAAGTAAGCCCGCAGATTCAGAAAGTAAGCCCGCAGATTCAGAAGGTAAGCCCGCAGATTCAGAAGCGTCGGAAACCGCTGAAGACAAATAATCCAACTAAAATAAGTAAGGGAGATCGAAATTGGCAATATCCGCTACACTGATTAAAGAATTGAGAGAAAAAACGGGCGTGGGGATTATGGACTGCAAGGCCGCTCTGACCGAATGCGACGGAGACATTGATAAAGCAGTTGATCACCTGAGAAAAAAAGGGATCGCAACCGCTAAAAAACGCGGCGGACGCGAAACAAGTCAGGGGCAGGTTCAAGCCTACATCCATGCCGGGGGCAAAATCGGCGTTCTCGTTGAAGCGAACTGCGAGACCGACTTCACTGGCAAGACAGATGATTTTACGTCGTTTGTCAGAGATATTGCCATGCAGATTGCAGCGACTAATCCCATGGCCATCGATCGGGATGGCGTGTCCGGGGATATCCTGGAAAAGGAGAAGGACATTTACGCCACTCAGGCCAGGGATACGGGGAAGCCGGAGAAGGTCATTGAAAAGATTGTAGAAGGGAAGCTGAAGAAATTTTTCTCCGAAAGCTGCCTGCTGGAACAGACCTTTGTCAAGAATTCGGATATTACCGTCCAGGATCTGTTGAATGAACTCATCGCAAAGACGGGAGAAAACATTGTCATCAAACGGTTTTCCAGATTTCAGCTGGGAGATTCGGATAGTTGATGATATTTTGAACCAACCCACACCCAAGGGCAATATCATATGGCGCCCGAACAGGTAGGAGGAGAGTCATGGAAGAAGAAATCCTTTCCGAGCTTCGTCAGAAGATGAACAAGGCTGTCGATGCCCTTAAGAAAGACTTTCGCAAAATCAGGACCGGCAGGGCCTCCACCGCGTTGCTGGACGGCATCAAAGTTGATTGCTATGATACGAAAATGCCCATTGACCAGGTTGCCACCATCTCCGCACCTGAAAGCCGCCTGCTCACGATTCAGCCCTGGGATCAAACGCTCATGGGGAATGTGGAAAAAAGCATCCTGAAATCGGAATTGGGCCTCACACCCATGAACGACGGTAAGATTATTCGTATCGCTATCCCTCCTTTGACCGAGGAAAGGCGAAAAGAGTTGGCCAAGCTTGCCAGAAAAATGGCGGAAGACAATAAGATTTCAATCCGGAACCTCAGGCGGGAAGCCAACGACATGTTCAAAGAGTTGAAGTCTGAAAAAGAAATCAGCGAAGACGAGCTTTATCGATCTCAGGATGATGTTCAGAAAATAACCGATGAATTCATCAAAAAAGTGGACGAAACAACCTCCCAGAAAGAACAGGAGATCATTGAATTCTGATACATGACATCAATCACAAGCAAAGGAAGTCTGCCGAAACATGTCGCCATTATCATGGATGGGAATGGCCGATGGGCGGAAAAGCACGCTTTCCCACGTGTCAGAGGGCATCGAAAGGGAGCGGAATCCGTCAGAACAATCGTCACGCTCTGTCGTAAGCTGGGTATTTCGTGGCTCACCCTTTACGCTTTTTCGGAAGAAAACTGGAAAAGGCCTCCCCATGAAGTAAACGCACTCATGAAGCTCCTTGGCAGTTTCCTGAAACGCGAATTGAAAGAGATGAAAGAAAACGGCATTCGCTTGAATGTGATCGGTCGACCCGAAAAACTTCCTGCCACCACCAGAGATGTACTTCTGGATACCATCCGACAAACATCCCATGGCCGCAATATGGTTTTGACCCTTGCGCTCAGTTATGGCGGCAGGCAGGAAATACTGGATGCGGCCCGCGCCCTTGCCCGCAA
>Ga0307988_1000670_pt1 | contig 22649 bp, 24 predicted proteins | sample EllFjometagen183_FD_203166 | JGI IMG/M metagenome (GOLD analysis project Ga0307988, IMG submission 203166) | Marine microbial communities from Ellis Fjord, Antarctic Ocean - #183 | ecosystem: Environmental > Aquatic > Marine > Unclassified | place: Southern Ocean | collected 2014-10-08 | reverse complement strand
ACTGGGGTATTGAAAACAAACTTCATTGGGTTTTGGATGTCGCTTTCTCCGAGGATGCTTCCAGAAAGAGAGCCGGAAATGCCTCCCAAAATTTTTCAATACTCAGTAAAATAGCATTAAATTTGCTCAAAAATGACACATCGGAAAAACAAGGGATCAAAGGAAAAAGGTTAAATGCTGCCTACGACCAAAACTATCTAATTAAAATTCTTGGAATGAAAGTGTGAGTTTGCCCTGAACTTTCCAACCTTCGTTTTTGCAAACCTAAAATGTTTAGGTATATTTGCTCCGCTTAAAACTAAAGTGGTGAAATTCAAAAGGGAAATATCTAAAAAACTGTTGTTGCGTCTAGCGCTTTTTGTAGCTGTTATTGGCGTGGCTTCGATGTTAGATGTTTATTTTGAAAACAATCCTGAAAAGTTGGAAGACATATCAGCCGAATCGGCTGATAATCTGGGAGGACTAAATAAAATGTATTTTGTCAGTCAGGTAAATACTATCAATGCTAAAACTTCTTTTCAAAAAAATACCGGCAAAAAATTGCTCGTAAAGTCGCACGATAAATACGTTCAAAAATACCATCATTTAAAAAAGTATCAGGTTTTAAAAGCCGAGGTGCAAACACAAACTTCTCCGCTTATTCTTACTTATCATTACCTGGTTTTTAAAAATTACTTTTTTACCAACCCCGACGACGAACCATTGATTTCGTAAATTCCCTTCTTTTTTAGATTTGGGTAATGGGATATTCTACATCCCTGATTGTGATATTTGCATATCATTCAGAATAAATTTCAAAAAATAAATACATAAATTTTAAACATTAAAAAATAAATTAAAATGCAAAACAAAGGTGCAATTTTATCATTTGCCATTCTTTTGGCTGCAATTTGTTTCTACCAGTTAACTTTTACCTGGAAAGCAAAGCAAGTTGAAAAAGATGCTGTAGTTTACGCACAAGGCGATCTAGACAAGGAATTTTTCTACTTAGATTCAATTTCTGGCGAGGAGGTTTATAACTTTTTAGGATTAAAACAATTTACATTTAAAGATGTAAAGGAGCTTGAAATGAACCTCGGGCTGGATCTAAAAGGTGGAATGAATGTAACATTGGAGGTTTCAGTAATCGATATTGTAAGAGCGATGTCGAATTATAGTAGCGATTCAACATTTAATGCTGCTCTCACAAGGGCAACGCAATTACAGGAAAATAGTCAGGCAGGTTTTGTTTCGTTATTTGGTCAGGCATTCGAGGAAATTGATCCAAATGCAAAATTGGCCTCAGTTTTTAATACATTAGAACTGCGCGATCGTATTAATTTTAATACTTCAAATTCCGATGTTTTGAAAGTAATTGAGACTGAAACCGATGCAGCAATCGATAATTCTTTTAATATTATTCGTACACGTATCGACCGTTTTGGAGTTGCACAACCAAACATTCAAAAGTTGCAAACCAAAGGCCGGATATTGGTGGAACTACCCGGAGTAAAAGATCAAAACCGGGTTCGCGATTTATTGCAAGGTACTGCCATGCTGGAGTTTTGGGAAACCTACGAAAATCAGGAGGTTTATCAATACATGTTATTGGCAAACGAAAAAATTAAAGAGATGGAAACTTCCACTGTCGAAGAGGTAGAAGAGGAGTTAGTTGAAACGGAAACGATTGAAGCAGATACTGCAATCGAGGAGAGTTCGTTACTTTCGGAGCTGGAAGCTGGTGCAGAAACAGATTCAACCGGACTTGATAATTTAGCTGATTTTAAAAAGGAATATCCACTGTTTGCTCTTTTGAACCCAAGCACAGATCAATCGGGACAATTGTTTCCTGGTCCAATTGTAGGTATGGCTCATTTTAAAGATACTTCGGCAATTAACTCGTATTTAAAACATGAACAGGTAAAAAATATTTTTCCAAGGAATATGACATTCCGGTGGACAGCTAAAACAGCTGATGAAGCGGGAAATTATTTCCGTTTAATTGCACTGAAAGTGACAACCCGCGATGGGCGCGCACCACTCGACGGTGATGTAATTACCGATGCCCGACAGGATTTCGACCAGTTTGGTTCAAGCCCTGAAGTAACGATGTACATGAATAGCGAAGGTGATAAAATCTGGTCGCGCATGACAAAAGAAAACATTGGTAAATCGATAGCAATTGTTTTAGACGGATATGTTCGTTCTTATCCTACCGTTCAAGGTGAAATTACCGGAGGACGTTCAAGTATTACCGGATTAGACAACATTGAAGAGGCACAAGACCTTGCAAACATTTTGAAATCGGGTAAGATGCCGGCTCCGGCACATATTATTCAGGAAGCAATTGTCGGTCCTTCATTGGGTAAGGAAGCAATTAATAGTGGTTTCTTTTCGTTTATGATTGCCTTTGCTTTGGTACTGGTTTACATGTTTGTTTTTTATAGCAAAAATGCAGGTTTGGTAGCAAATATTGCTTTGATTGCCAACATGTTCTTTATTATTGGAATTTTAGCTTCGTTGGGTGCTGTGTTAACGCTGCCGGGTATTGCAGGTATTGTTCTTACCATTGGTATGTCGGTTGATGCAAATGTGCTTATTTACGAAAGGGTGCAAGAAGAACGAAGAGCTGGTAAAGGAATTAAATTGGCCATTGCCGATGGTTATAAAAATGCATATTCTGCAATTATCGATGGTCAGGTTACAACGCTGTTAACAGGTGTGGTACTTTATGTATTTGGTTCGGGACCCATTAAAGGTTTTGCTACTACTTTAATTATTGGAATTCTAACCTCATTATTTTCTGCCATTTTCCTTACTCGTATAATTTTTGAATGGAAGTTAAAGAAAACGGAGAAAATTTCATTTAGCTCATCTGCAACCGAAAACTGGTTACGAAATACAAAAATTAAATTCCTTGAAAAAAGGAAAATGTTTTATATTATTTCCGTAGCATTTATAGTTCTTTCAATTGGTTCATTCTTTGTTCGTGGATTAAATTATGGTATCGATTTTAAAGGAGGACGTACTTATGTAGTACGTTTTGACGAACCGGTTAAAGTTGCTGATGTTCAAAACGCTTTAGCCACAGTTTTTGGTGAAGCTCCCGAAGTTAAAACACATGGTAATGATATTAAAATTACTACCAGTTATAAAATTGATGATATCAGCGAGAATGTAGATAACGAAGCAGAAGAACTTTTGATGAACGGTTTGAAAGAAGCCGGTTTTATTAGTAATGATGTTACTTTACAGCAATTCACCGACGATTACCAATTAAGTTCGCAAAAAGTAGGACCTACTATTTCTGATGATATTCGGAAAGATTCGGCCATTGCCATTGCATTTTCATTAATAATTATTTTCCTCTATATTTTAGTTCGTTTCCGAAACTGGCAATATGGTTTGGGAGCGGTGGCTGCATTGGCACACGATTCACTAATTGTATTGGGTATCTTTTCTCTTTTATACGGTATTCTGCCATTCTCCTTAGAAATCGATCAGGCATTTATTGCGGCAATTCTAACTGTGGTAGGATATTCAATTAACGATACCGTGGTTGTTTTCGACCGCATCAGGGAATATTTGCATTTGTATCCAAAACGTGAAAGAGACGATAATGTAGATCATGCACTGAACAGCACCTTACGCCGTACATTTAGTACATCGCTTTCTACATTTGTTGTATTATCGGCAATCTTTTTGTTTGGTGGAACAACCATTCGAGGATTTACATTTGCGTTATTGATTGGTGTTTTAGTTGGTACTTACTCATCGCTTTTTATTGCTACTCCTATTGCATTCGATACGCAAAAGCGTATTGCAAAAGTTGTTGCCAAGCGTAAAAAATAGATAAAGAAAAAGTTGGAAGTTAAAAATCGGGAGTCTGAAGTTGGAAGTAATTATCTTCAATCTTCAAGCTCCCGACATCCTTCTTTTTGTATATTTGTGTGTTAAAAAAATACGAATGGAGAATTACATTTTATTTATAAGTGGTGGAGAAATTGTTTTGGTTATGTTATTAGCCCTTTTGTTTTTTGGGTCGAAAGCAATTCCAGATATTGCTAAAACAATGGGAAAAGGTTTACGGGAGTTTAAAAAAGCGACGAATGAAATTAAGCGCGAAATAAACGAACATTCATCAGATATTAAAAAAGATTTCGATGAGGTGTCTTCTACGGTAACCAAAGAAACTCAGGAAATTAAAAAAGAAATTAAAGACAAATTTGATGATTAAGCCAACTTAAATCAGTTTTACGAAATGATTGCTGTGTACATATTAGTATTGTTGGTTTGTTTTGTGTTGCTTGCTCGAGTAGTCGATTTGTTTTTTATCTCTTCGCTCGATAAAATTTCAAAAGATTTAAGGCTTTCAAACGATGCTGCCGGAGCAACTTTAATGGCGGTGGGTTCGAGTGCGCCAGAACTTTTTGTGGCGCTTTTTGCTGTTTTAAAACCCGGAGATCACCAAGTAATAGGAATTGGCAGTATTGTGGGTAGCGCAATTTTTAATTTATTAGTAATAGTTGGTGCAGTGGCATTGGTAAAAAAGTCGAAACTTACCTGGCAGCCCGTTATTCGCGATTTGATTTTTTATACGGCAGCCGTTATTTTATTGGTTTGGTTTATTTGGGATGGATCTTTAACCTTAAACGAAGTAGCCATTTTTCTGGGAATTTATGTTTTGTATGTTTTTGCAGCTATTTATTGGCGAAAAATATTGCCATACGACGACATGAAAATGGATGCTAAGGAAAAAGTTCACGGCGAAAATAATAAAATTACAAAACCATTAGATTGGTTTCTTTCGTTAATTTTTCCTTCACAAAAACACTATTATATAAATTTTCTTTTTTCCATTTTAATAATTGCTGCACTTAGTTATGTTCTGGTTGAAGTTGCAATTCATTCGGCACATATTCTAAATATTCCCGAGGCAATTATTGCACTAACAGTTCTTGCTGTTGGTACTTCAATCCCCGATTTATTTTCTTCAATAATTGTTGCTCGACAAGGGCGCGGCGACATGGCAGTTAGTAATGCGATTGGCTCAAACATCTTCGATATTTTAGTTGGACTCGGATTACCGTTTTTAATTGTTTTGTCAGTTTCGGGAGGCTCAATTTCTACTGGTGGCGATTTAAAAAGCTCTGCTTTAATTTTGTTCGCTTCAGTAATATTACTATTCGTTTTACTCGCATTTAGTAGATGGAAAGTAGGTAAATTTACAGGAATAGTTTTAATTGGATTGTACATTTTCTATGTTGTTCGTGAAATAATAATTCTTTAATTTTAAAGTTTTCTATTAAATATTTGCACTTGATTAAAGCACAAAACATAAAAAAATCGTTTGGTAGCCTCGAAGTATTAAAAGGAATAAACCTTGAAATACCCAAAGGGAAAATCCATTCTATTGTAGGTGCAAGTGGTGCCGGTAAAACTACACTTTTGCAAATTCTGGGTACTTTAAGTAAACCCGACAGTGGCGATATTTTCTTCAACAACAAAAATATTTCATCTTTCAACGATAAAGAACTGGCAACTTTTAGAAATCAGGAAATTGGTTTTGTTTTTCAATTTCACCATTTATTACCGGAATTTACAGCACTTGAAAATGTTTGTATTCCTGCGTTTATTGCAAAAAAATCAAAAGCTGAAGCAGAAAAAAAAGCATTGGAATTACTGGAATATTTGGGTTTAACCGATAGAATAGAACATAAACCTTCAGAACTTTCAGGGGGTGAAAAACAACGGGTTGCAGTTGCTCGTGCATTAATAAATAATCCGTCGGTAGTTTTGGCCGACGAGCCTTCGGGTAATTTGGATTCAACAAATAGAGACGAGTTGCACGAATTACTTTTTAAACTACGCGACGATTTTGGGCAAACTTTTATTATTGTAACACACGACGATAATTTTGCCAAACGTTCGGATAAAATTATACATATAAAAGACGGCGTTATTGAAGGATAGAAGGACTGAATGAGTGAATTCTTGAATGAGTGAATACTTATGAAATTGATTGAGTTGAAAGGTTTTCTGGATGAAAAAGTTGTAAAATTTAATCAGCCGACTTTTATTGAAACAGACCCCATTCAGGTTCCCCGAAAATTTACGTTAAAAGAAGAAATTGAAATTGCCGGGTTTTTAACAGCTACAATTGCCTGGGGAAACCGAACCGCAATAATTAAAAATGCAGAAAGATTAATGTTTTTAATGGGCAACCAGCCTTTCGACTTTATTTTAAACGCATCAACTTCGGAAATAAATCAATTGAAACATTTTATTCATCGTACTTTTAATGGAAAAGATTGTATTTATTTTATACATTCATTAAGAAATATTTATCAGTATCACGGTGGTTTACAGGCAGTATTTGAAAAAGGATTTAAAATAGAAAATTCGGTAAAATCGTCGTTGACATATTTTTACGAAATATTTTTTGAATTATCTGGGGAACGTACCCGCAAACATATTTCTAATGTACAAAAAGGGTCGTCGGGAAAACGCTTGAATATGTTTCTTCGATGGATGATTAGAGATGATAAATGTGGCGTTGATTTTGGAATTTGGAACGGTATTCCAGTTTCCGAATTAATGCTTCCGCTGGATGTGCATACCGGGAATGTAGGTAGAAAACTGGGAATTTTACATCGTAAATCAAACGACTGGAAGGCGGTTGAGGAGATAACAAATTCACTTCGCAAATTTGATTCGGCCGATCCAGTAAAATACGACTTCGCACTTTTTGGATTGGGAGCATTCGAAAAATTCTAATGCCCCACCTAACCTCCCCGAAAGGGAGAGAAAAAATTACACTAACTGCAACAATATTAGACTTTTGCAACATATATTTATCTATTTAAAATACCTGGGTTTTGGCAAGACAACTTAATTATGGCAAATAACTATTTTCAATTTAAACAGTTTAAAATTATTCAGGAAAAATCGGCAATGAAAGTTGGTACCGATGGAACGCTACTTGGCGCATGGGTGAATGTTAGCGGAGCGAAAAATGTTTTAGATGTTGGGGCAGGAACCGGATTAATTTCTCTAATGATAGCACAACGTACTTCTGCAAAAGTAGTTGGAATTGAAATTGAAAAAAATGCGGCTGAGGAAGCCAACGACAATGTTTTAAAATCTCCTTGGAAAGACAGGGTTTCCATGGAAAATATTTCGTTTCAGAATTTCCTGAAAAAAAACACCGATAAATTCGACTTGATTGTTTCCAATCCGCCCTTCTTTTCAAATAGTTTCAAAAACGAACTTGAGAATCGAATGATTGCTCGTCACAATTATTTATTGCCATTTTCGGATCTAACAAAAGGTGCTGAAAGTTTATTAAATGAGAATGGCAGATTAGCAATTATTTTGCCTGTTATTCCTGCAAAAGAGTTTATGGAATTGGCAAAAGTTGTCGGGTTGAACCTTGTAAAATTAACCGAAGTAAAACCAAATGTAAAAAAAGAAATTAATCGGTTTTTAATGGAATTTCATAAAACAGTATCTCCGCAAAAAACTGATTGTTTAATTATTTACAATGAGACGGGCACTGATTATACCGAATCGTACAAACATTTAACCCGTGATTTTTATCTTAAGTTTTAAGATAGAAACAAAAATGGATTGAATACCTGGTTCATCTTTTTTGAAAATATTTTTATCTCGTCCTCGTTAAATCTTGAAGTGCTCTTTTCAATTTTGGCAACTTTTTTGACTATCAATTTTTCGAAGAAATTCATTTTGTTAAAATCGAATTCGCCACCAAAAAAAGCAGTTGTTTTTGCTGTTTTGTGTAACTCTTCAGGAAAGGCATCCCGGAGCTGTGTTTGCGCTTTCTCTCCCTCCTCAAAGCAACAAATAAATAAACCCACTTCTTTTGTTTTAAGTTCTTCCAGATTATCTATACAAAATGTTTTTACCCGTTTTTGAATTTGCCCGGCATGAATTGACCCGCCCACAATTACGCATTCAAATTCATTTAATTTGGGTTTCGAATCATTTTTAAGGTTCACCAGAATAATTTGTTCGCCTAAATATTGCTTTAATTTGATAGCTGTTTTTTCGGTACAACCGTGGGTTGTTGAGTAAGCAATTAGTGTCTTCATAAATAACAGGAGTTCGGATTTAAAGATGATTTTTATGACCTATCGAAATTTTCTATAACAAGTACGGCAATTAATAAGAACAATAGTGTTAATAATCGGTTAAGATTACCAAACAATCGGTAAATAAAAAAGACCTAAAAGTGTTTTTATGTAAATCCGTTATAATTTTGCATAGTTTTTAAAGGGAAATAAGATGATGGTAGATATAAAACCAAATATACAGTTGAATACGAATTATTACAAAGTTGAAGAATTAAGATATTTAACTGAAAATACTTTTGTTTTAACCTTACCCAAAAGCCGGTTTAAGTTTGTTGCCGGTCAGCACATTTCACTTTCAATAATGGGCGATTATCAAAGCCGGGAATATTCTATTTACAGTTCCGAAAACGCAGAAAATCTTGAGGTTTTGGTTAAAGAAGTTGAGGGTGGTTATTTTTCTCCCAAATTAAAGCACTTAAATAAGGGAGAGATGGTTGAAGTTCATGGTCCGTTTGGAAAATTTTGGCTTGATGAAAAAAGGATAGATTCACACAAACATGTTTTTATAGCGAGCGGAACAGGAATTGCACCTTTTCACAGCATTGTAAAAAGTAATCCTGAAATAGATTATGAAGTAATTCACGGGGTACGGTTTGCCGAAGAAGCTTACGAAAAAGAGGAGTACCGGAAAGGAAAAATTACTATTTGTGCTTCTCGCGACGAAAAAGGAGATTACAAAGGAAGGCTTACTGAATATCTACAGAAAACTGAGTTTGGTGAAAATACATCGTTTTATCTTTGCGGTAACAGCGACATGATTTTCGACGCCATGGAAATTCTAAAAGAAAAAGGATTTGACAGAGAAAATGTTACTGTCGAGGTTTATTTTTAATCGAATAAATAGCGTAGAAATTGCTATCATTCTTGCAAAAGCAGGAATCTCAATCTCAATAGCTGATTCCCACTTTCTTGGGAATGGCAGTTCTCAACAATCTTATTTTGAATCAATTTTTTCTCCATAGGCTAAATCGCCTGCATCTCCTAATCCCGGTACAATATACGACTTGGAAGTCATTCCTTTATCGACAGCGCCCAACCAAAGTGTAACATTATCGGCCTTAATATTATTGGTAACAAAATCAACTCCTTGTTGACTTGAAATTATAGAAACCAAATGAACATGCGACGGTTTTCCTTTGCTAAATAACGATTGATATCCAATTTCCATCGATCTTCCTGAAGCCAACATTGGATCTGATAGAATTACTACCTTATTTTCTAAAGATGGCGAGGCCATGTATTCAAATTCAATTTTAAATTCGCCATCGCCGTTGTACTTTCTATAAGCCGAAATAAAACAATTTTCGGCACGGTCGAATATTTTTAGCAGTCCATTGTGCATGGGTAACCCAGCCCTTAAAATTGTGGCCAAAACTGGTTGTTGCTCAATAATCGGAACCTTTGCTACACCAAGCGGAGTTTGAACATCGCTAACTACAAAACTTAACTCTTTGCTTATTTCGTAGGCAAATAATTCACCAATTCGGTATAAATTTTCACGAAAACGAAGCGGGTCGGTTTGAATTGAAACATCCCTGATTTCAGCTAAGTACTGATCTAAAATTGAGTGATTGTTGCCTAAAATTTTTATGTCCATTTTTAAAAAATTAAGTAAATATTACATCGCCGTAGCCGTCTTGAAATAAATATTTGCTGACGTTCTCTACTTCAAATGAGCTGTAAATTTTCTGACCGTATTTTTTCATACGCAAAAATGGGAATTTTTGTGCAAAAAATTGTTCTGCCAAAGTCGAATTATAAACAGTGATAATTTCAATTTTATTTTTCACACAAAATAGTTTTAGAAAATGCATGATTTCCTTTTCAAAACCATTTTGGATGTTAAAGTACAATGTTTTTAAATGTCCTTCCCGCACTGAAAAAACAAAGTATCCTTTAAATTTATTGTCATCAAATATTTTTACAGTTTGATAAAAAAAAGTTTTTGCATACGATGAGAACGGATAATTATGAACAGAATTATTGATTGATGAAAGCCAGGAAAATTGAAAAATCCAGTTTAATTCTTTTGTGGTAGGTTTACATATAATATTGGGATGGTCTGTATTTTTGAATTCATAACATTGATTATCAGGAGGTGATACCGTTTCAAACCTGACATTATGTTTTTGTTTTTTTATAAAAAATAATATTCGGGAATAAGATATTATTGAAATCAGAACATCTAAAATTAAAAATGTAAATTTTGATATTTTATTGGTATTGGCTTTAGCAATTAATTTTCGGGTTTTCGGGAAAAGGTAGCCACGAATTCCTTCGAATTTATGAATGGCTTGAAACCAGCCCGTTTTCAAATAGAGTTTTTCGGAATTTGGAGCGTAATTAGTAAACATCAATTTTTTATTCCAATCTTCATAAGCTTCTTTTAATAATTGTTCAGAAAAACCTAAGCGTCTGAAACCGGGATGAACCCAATTCCCACTACACCAACCAAAATGTATTGAGCGCTTATTTGATTCTATTTTTCCGGCAAAAAGTGTTCTGAAAGCAATTAATTGATTCTCAATAAATCCAAGGTATAAAACAATGTCGTTTGATTGTGCATTTGGATTTTGAATGTAAGATTTTGTGCGCTCAGGTGTAATTGGAACCGTAGAAAGCAGTTTGTAAGTTTCGCTTTTCACAAAATTATCTAAGTCATCCAATCGTATTTTTTGTATCTCTAATTTCAATGTATTACCGTTGATTTTCCAATTATTTGTCGAAGTTTAAAATATACCCATTCCGATTTTAAATTCAATTTAAAGTTTCCCATTTGTTCGGCAGGATAACGTTGCAGGTGAGTTTTGCATTCATCGTATTTTAATCCTGCCGTGCCAAAAGTGAGCTTGCAAATATTCTCCGAATTCAATTTTTGAAGCAGAGATAATGAAACTCCGGTATCTGTAAAAGGAAATGCAAAGATTTTAATTGGCGGATTAAAATTTTTCACCACCCAATTTATGCTTTGTCTTATTTCCGAGAATTGTTCCTCTTCCGAAATTCTCCAAAATTCGGGATGATTTTCACTGTGCGCACCAATTGAAAACCCCTGTTCTTGAATATTTTTAATTTGTTCGATTGATAAATATGGCTTCTCCTTTATTAGAAAGTCATTGAAATTAATTTCTAATATTTCGGCCACTTTATCTAAAATTTCAATTTGTGAAATGTTTAATTGAAGAATATTTTGCCTGTTTAATCCTCCTTTTTTCAAAAGAATTTCAGCATCGCTATTTAAATTTGATTTCAATTCGCTCAAAATTAAACTGGCTTTGTATCGATGAAATAATGCTTTATTATCAGCAAAACCCGAATTCACATAAAAGGTTGCCGGAATCCCCTTTTTCAATAAAAGTGGAGCAATCGAATCTGCACATTCTTTCAATCCGTCGTCGAAACTTAAATGAAAAATTTTTTTTTCCGGCTGTGGATTCTCTACTAAATATTCAATTGAAACGGGCTCAAAATATTTCAAAAAGTAGTCTAATTCTTTTTCAAACTGATTTAAATTTCTAAAGGGATAATTTAAAATGTAAGGCAGATTTTTGTTGCTCGCTACGTGATAAAATGGAAGGAAAGGTGGCGTTTTTGAATTAAAAAGAATTTTTCCCGGGAGCAGTCTTCCAATTTGTTTGCTTATAAAACGCGGGAACTTATTCATGTTTTTATTTTCGTTTAAGCCACTTTAATGGCAAAGGTAAGCGATTAAATTTAAGCTGAAAATATGTTTCCGGCACTGCCCCAAAACCATGATAAAAACGTTCCACTCCGGGAATCATCGAACCTTCGAAATCGAGTATTAACTTTTGTCCTGCATTTGTTTTTAAAAAATTATCAATTAAAAAGTACATTCCTCTTAGTTCTTTTCCAAGCTCGTTAGAAGCAGCGTTTAAATAAATTATTCGGTCTTTCCATCGGCAAAAATAAACGGCGGCACACAATTTATTGTTAGCCGAATATACGCCATATATTTCACCAAATCCTTTGTATTGTCCAAATGCAATTAGGCTTTTTAAGCTATTAATCTCTTTTTTGCCCAAGTTAGAAATTAGGTTTTTTTGTTTGAATTCGAGATATTCTTCCAAACGTATTCCACGAATTAGAACCAAGCCATTTTTATTCGCTTTTACCAGGTTTCGTTTTGTGTTTTTCGAAAATGATTTTGAAAGGTATTCATATTCTTGCTTTAGAGTAAGCAAATAGTTTTTTCGAGCTAAAAAATCGAAGTTAGTTTTTGTTGAAATTAAGTTGTTTTCAGAGTTAAGTTGGAAATCTGAATAACGAAATGTTTTTGTCAACTCATTAAAAAATTGCTCTTTAATTTCGTCGGGTGGATTTGGGAAAATGCCCAACTGCTGCGAAAATAATGGCTGATATAAATATTTTATTCCCCATTTTTTTCTGTACGGAAGTGGCATCACAAATTCGTAATCGCCCCAAACCAAAGCATCCCAAATTACAGCAGTTCGGTCGAGGTGCCAATCGTAGGCATAAACTCTGCAATTTGCCGATTCGTCGATGCATCTATTCCATTTTTCAGCATCAATATTTTCGTGTTTTATATATTTTAACGATTTGACCATTCAAAACCCATTTGATTCATTTTTTCAAAAACCTTCCGGTAGCCTTTCCAACAATCCTTGTCGTTAACTGTTTCGTTGTGCCAGATGCTTACAAATGTGCCGCCAACCTTTTTAACTTCGAGCATAATATTTTTAATTTCCCGGAGAGCATTTTCGGGTGTTAATTGTAAATAGTGGCGCAAAGTACCGTCCATAATATGAAACGGAAAAATTAACAGCTTTGTTGTTTTTTCTTTTTTCAGATCGTAAAAATAATAGGGTGTACAAATGCCGGCTCTAAATCCTGGCTGAGCTGCGTGCCCCATTGTATAGTCCTCTGTTATTCCCAAATTTATTAATCTTCGATAAGTATTCGGAAATTGTAGTTGTACAAAATGCTGTCGATTTTTTGTTATTTCAATTCCCGTTATTTCCTCAAGCCGGTCCTTTTCTGTTTTTACTTTAAACTCACCATCTTTTTGTCCGGAAGCAAATGATGGATGAATGCCAATGTCGAAATTATCTTTAATCTTTTTTATCAGTTTTCTATACGAAATATTTTTGTGCGAAATATTTTTATCGAACCGCCCGTAATTACCCAATAAAAAGAAAAACTTTACTTTGTCTTCGTTCCCTTTAAAAACGGAATTAAGGTATTCGTATGAATCGTATGGATCTTTTTCTTTTCCATTAAGTACATTTACGTGTAATTTAAGTTCCGAAAAATTACCTTTTATTATCGATTTAATTATTGCACCCGTAGTTCTAATAAATCCTTTATTTTTGAATGCCCAGGCATTGTCAATATCGATGGTAGAGATAAACTTAAACTTTCTTTCCGGGAAAATCAATTCAGGATATTGTTTATGCAGTTTTTTTGCAATGAGTTGAGCCCAAATATTTACGACTGGTTTTTTAAGTAACTTATATTCCGACAGGATACTTTTTTCAACCGGATATCTTCCCAATTCATCACGTTCTTTTTCAACATATTCTTCGTGGCGGGTTACCAGATAAAAAGATGCAGCAAGCGGATCGAAAGGGAAAACCGAGTCTTTCGAGCTTTCGAAAAAATAATTTTCGCCTTCATACCAAACCTTATTTATTGTTGGTGCTGATAGATTTTTGTCATGAATAAATTTGTTTGGTTTAATATAAAATTCGTCTGCAAATTTCTTCGACGAATAATTAAACTTAGGGAGATTTGAGTTTTTAAATTCGGTAGAGTTGGTAGAAAATGAAACTTCAATATTAAGTATTTGAGTGAATATAAGTTGACCAATATACTCAATGGGGGGGGTAATTTTTTCCGAATAAAGAAGTATCATAATTTTGTATTCTTTAGCTCAACATTCCTTCGTCGGCAAAACTAAGATATTGATTTTGCCCAATAAGAATATGATCGAGAACAGCCATGTCCATTATTTTTGACGCATCGCTAATTTTTTTTGTAATTTTTAAATCGGCATCCGATGCATGCATTGTTCCAGATGGATGGTTGTGGCATAGAATTAATGAACTGGCCAACTTCTCAATGGCAGTTTTTAGTATTAAGCGCACATCAATTACTGTTCCTGAAACTCCACCCTGGCTCACCATAAAAGTATCTAAAATTTTATTGCCTCTATCTAAAAACATAACCCAAAATTCCTCGTGATTTAAATCTTCTAATATTGGTTGAAAAAAATCGGCAGCGTCTTTACTACTTGTTATTTTCTTTTTGTTAAAAACATTGGCATCTTTTCTACGTCTGCCAATTTCCAGAGCAGCAACTATTGTTACAGCTTTTGCTTCGCCAATTCCATTGAAAGTTTGTAAAAAATCGATTCCCTTTTTGCTGAGATTATTTATATTATTATCAATTGATGCTAAAATCCGTTTGGATAATTCAACGGCTGTTTCTTCTAAATTTCCGGACCCGATTAAAATAGCAATGAGTTCGGCATCTGTAAGGTGGCGAGAACCTTTCGAAAGTAATTTTTCGCGTGGTCTGTCCTCAACTGCCCAATCTTTTAATTTTAATTTTTTATAATCGCTCATTTGCCTTGGAGTTAATTTTAAAAACAGCTTTTAAAAATAGTTAAAAAACTGGCAAATGGTAGTTTCGGGTCACAAAAAAAACCTCTCCATTTTTGGAGAGGTTCTCTATAATGTAAAATATTTTTTTTACAATGCGTTAACTGTAACAGCTAATTTAGACTTAAGATTCGAAGCTTTATTTTTATGAATGATATTATGTTTTGCTAATCTATCAATCATCGAAATAACTTCGGGATACAACTTTGCTGCTTCTTCTTTATCAGAAGTTTCGCGTAAAGTTTTAATAGCATTACGTGTTGTTTTTGCGTAGTACTTATTATGAACTCTCTTCTTTTCGTCTTGTCTAATTCTTTTTAATGCCGATTTGTGATGTGCCATTTTTATGCCTTTTAATTTTAGTAGCCCGTAGGGGATTCGAACCCCTGCTACCAGGATGAAAACCTGGCGTCCTAACCCCTAGACGAACGGGCCAATCTACTATCCCTTATTTTTAGGGACTGCAAAAATACTTCAATTTTGTAATCCTCCAAATTTTTTTAGGATTTATTTTAAGTAATTCCGACCTTTTTTTGAAAAATAGATCGTTATTAATTGAGCGCTGCAAAGAAAATGATGTTTTTTGAAATTGCCAATCAAATTAAAAAAAAGTGTTTGAAAAATAGTTTTCTTAACGAAGTTCGAAATTTTGGCCTAAATAAACGCGACGAACATCTTCGTCGGCAGCTAATTCTTCCGCAGTTCCGGCTTTTAAAATATTCCCTTCAAAAAGAAGATACGAACGGTCGGTAATAGATAGAGTTTCGTGTACGTTATGGTCGGTTATAAGTACACCAATATTTTTCTCCTTAAGTTTCACAACAATTTGCTGAATGTCTTCAACAGCAATTGGGTCAACTCCTGCAAAGGGTTCGTCGAGTAGAATAAATTTTGGATCGATGGCAAGTGCCCGGGCAATTTCAGTCCTTCTTCGTTCGCCACCCGAAAGCTGTATTCCTGTACTTTTACGAATGTGCTGAAGACCAAATTCGGCAATGAGAGTTTCAAGTTTTTCCTTTTGATATTCTTTAGAATAATTTGTCATTTCTAAAACAGCTTTTAGATTATTTTCAATACTGAGGTTTCTAAAAACTGAGGCTTCCTGCGACAAATATCCAATTCCTTTTTTTGCTCTTTTGTAAACCGGAAGGTTTGTAATGTTTTCTTCATCAAGAAATACTTTGCCCGAAAAAGGCTGAATGAGTCCAACAATTATATAAAACGATGTAGTTTTTCCTGCGCCATTTGGACCTAAAAGTCCAACAATTTCGCCTTGTTTAACATCGAAACTCACTCCTTTAACAACCGTTCGTTTGCGGTATTTCTTAACTATATTTTCTGCTCGAAGAATCATTTGTTCAAATAACGGAAATTTCAGTAATAATTACATCTCTTCCATTTCTTTTTCACGTTTTTTAACTACACTTCTCGAAATCATAATTCCAATTTCATATAAAAAAACCAGCGGGAAACATACCATTACCTGACTGAAAATATCTGGTGGAGTAATAACTGCCGAAAGCAATAACATTACAACATAAGAGTGCTTGCGGTAAGTTTTCATAAACTCCGGAGTTAAAATCCCGACTTTACTTAAAAAATAGGAAAATATTGGAATTAAGAAAACAACACCGGAAGCTAGAGAAATAGATGTAACAGTGCTTATGTACGATCTGGTATTAATTTGGTTCACAACTTCATCGCTAACGCTATACGAACCAAGGAAATGAATCGATAATGGAACGATAAGATAATATCCAAAAAGAACACCCATCATAAAAAGTACAGAAGTGAAAAAGACTGCACCGCCAGCATGTTTCTTTTCTTTATCGTAAAGGGCTGGTTTAATAAAGCGCCAAAACTCATAAAATACTATTGGTGATGCTACAATAAACCCGGCAATTATAGATGTCATTATGTGCATCATAAACTGGTCGGCCATTTTAATACTTATTAAATTAAGATGAGCCTGATTAATTTTTAAAGCTTCACTTCCAACTAAATCTGCTAATTTGGCAAACATGCGGTTGGTCCAAAAATCTACCGACTTTGGATTTAATATTATAGTGTCGAAAATAAAACCTTTCAGGATAAAAGCAATTATGGCAAGAATAAAAATAGCTCCTGCAGATCGTACAATGTGCCAACGTAATTCTTCGAGATGTTCTAAAAAAGACATTTCAGAATGATTGGTTTTTTTCCCTTGCTTCTTTGTCGTCTGCTCTTCCCTGTTTTTACCTTCGGTCATTTGAATAATATTTATTTTGAAAAAACTTCACAAATATAAATACTTATTAAGATTTGTTGCTTTTTAAACATCCAATTCTTTTCAAGAAAGAGAAATATTCAAAAAAAAGTATAAAAACATATTGCCATTTAACTTACTTTTAATAATTTAGAATTTGCGAATAGTGTAAAATGGGATTGGAGAAAAAGAAATTTTCAGGATGAAGGACATTGTTTTAAAAGATAAATTACAAGAATATTTCGGTTTTGACCGATTTAAAGGAAAGCAAGAGGAGGCAATAAATAATGTTTTAGAAGGTAATAATACGTTTGTATTAATGCCAACCGGAGGAGGCAAATCGTTAATTTACCAATTGCCTGCATTAATGCTTGAAGGAACTGCAATTGTTGTATCTCCGCTTATTGCTTTAATGAAAAATCAGGTAGATTTAATTCGAGGAGCTCAGGCGGAAGATAATGTGGCTCATTTTTTAAATTCATCGTTATCAAAGTCTGCCATACAAGAAGTAAAAGCCGATGTTTTAAATGGGAAAACGAAATTATTATATGTAGCTCCTGAATCGCTTACCAAAGTAGACAATATCGAGTTTTTAAAAAAGATAAAGATCTCGTTTTATGCCATCGACGAGGCACATTGTATTTCTGAATGGGGTCATGATTTTAGGCCGGAGTACAGAAGAATAAGACCAATTATAGAAGAAATAGGATATTCGCCAATAATTGCATTAACAGCCACAGCCACAGCCAAAGTGCAACACGACATTCAGAAAAATTTAGGCATTTTAAATGCAAAGGTTTTTAAGGCTTCTTTTAATCGCGAGAATCTTTATTACGAGGTTCGTCCGAAGGTTAAAACAGAAACTCAGATTATAAGATTCATTAAACAAAACGATGGCAAATCGGGGATAATTTATTGTTTGAGCCGAAAGAAAGTTGAGGAAATTGCAGGGATTTTACAGGTAAATGGAATTAAAGCTTTGGCTTATCATGCAGGGATGGATGCAGCAACGCGTTCGGGAAATCAAGATAAGTTTCTGTTGGAAGAGGTAGATGTAATTGTTGCTACCATAGCTTTTGGAATGGGAATTGATAAGCCCGATGTGCGTTTTGTAATTCATTACGATATTCCTAAAAGTCTGGAAGGATATTATCAGGAAACTGGACGTTCAGGACGCGATGGTGGAGAAGGGAAATGCATTACTTTTTACAGTTATAAAGACATTCAGAAGCTGGAAAAATTTATGCATGGAAAGCCTGTTGCTGAACAGGAAATTGGAAAACAATTGTTATTAGACACTGTTTCTTACGCTGAATCGGCAGTTTGTCGGCGTGTGATTCTATTGTATTATTTTGGCGAAAAATACCAACCAGAGAATTGTGGTAATTGCGATAATTGTTTAAACCCTAAAGAGCAATTAGAGGCTACTGACGAAGTTGTTCGCTCATTAAAAGCAATTTTGGAGGTGAACGAAAAATATAAAGCCGATCATATTGCAAACATTCTTATCGGGAACAAAACTGCAGCTATTAAATCATTCAAACATTACGAATTAAAATGTTTTGGTACAGGGAAAGACCATGACGAACACTTTTGGAATGCTGTTTTCCGGCAATCGATGATTGCCGGTATTATAAATAAAGAAATAGAAAATTACGGGCTATTAAAAGTAACTCAAAAAGGACATGATTTTTTAGCTAACCCAACTCGTTTTATGCTGGTGAGGAATCATGAGTACGAAGAAGAAGGCGACGAAGGAAAATCAGGTGGTGGTGCACCGTCGGGAGGATCAGGTGGCGATCCTCAATTGTTTTCAATTTTGAAAGACTTACGGAAAAAAATAGCAAAAAAGCAAAGCCTGCCACCCTTTGTAATTTTTCAAGACCCATCTCTTTCCGACATGTCAATTCAATATCCTATTTCTTTAGAAGAATTGCAACATATTCAGGGCGTTGGACAAGGGAAAGCACGAAGATATGGTAAAGAATTTATAGATCTTATAAAAAAATATGTTGAAGAAAATGAGATTGAAAGACCCGATGATTTTGTTGTAAAAACGGTAGCAAATAAATCGAAAATTAAGGTGTTTATTATTCAAAGCATCGACAGAAAGATTTCGTTTGAAGATATTGCCAACTCAAAAGGTGTTGAGGTAAAAGATGTAATTACAGAAATAGAAGCCATAGTACATTCCGGAACCCGATTAAATATAGGTTATTATATCGATGATGTTTTAGATGAAGATCAGCAAGAAGAAATTTTTGAATATTTTCGGGAAGCCGAAGTTGATTCTGTTCAGGAAGCGCTGGAAGAACTTGGTGAAGATGAGTATTCTGAAGACGATATTCGATTAATGAGAATTAAGTTTTTCTCCGATTTGGGGAATTAATTTTTGTTACTCTTTCCCTTTTCCTTGATTCACAACTATTTTAATTTGAAAATTGTTATTTTTGCACGATTTTTTAATGGAATAAATTAGTATAATATTGATATGACAGTAAGCATGGTAGAAAAATTGGAATACAAAATTGCTGATATCTCGTTAGCAGATTTTGGCCGCAAAGAGATTGAAATTGCAGAGAAAGAAATGCCCGGATTAATGTCTATTCGGGAAAAATTTGGTCCATCAAAGCCACTGAAAAATGTTCGTATTATGGGAAGCCTTCATATGACCATTCAAACAGCTGTTTTAATCGAAACTTTGGTTGAACTGGGCGGGGATATTCGTTGGGCCAGTTGTAATATTTTTTCAACACAAGACCATGCCGCAGCGGCAATTGCTAAAGCAGGAGTTCCGGTTTTTGCATGGAAAGGAGAAACATTAAAAGAATATTGGTGGTGTACAAAAAAGGCTTTGAGTTTTCCGGGAGGGAAAGGTCCACAGCTTATCGTTGATGATGGTGGTGACGCAACTCTTTTGATTCATAAAGGATACGCAGCAGAAAAAGATGCTACTGTTTTAGATGTTCAACCAGAAAGCGAAGAGGAAGGTGAAATATTAAGTCTGCTAAAGAAAACACTGGCAGAGGACAATCAAAAGTGGCATCGTACAGTAGCAGAATGGAAAGGCGTGTCGGAGGAAACTACAACCGGAGTTCATCGCCTGTATCAAATGTTTGATAAAAACGAATTACTCGTGCCGGCAATTAATGTAAACGATTCAGTAACAAAATCGAAGTTCGATAATTTGTACGGTTGTCGCGAATCATTAGCCGATGGAATTAAAAGAGCAACCGATGTAATGATTGCTGGGAAAGTGGTGGTTGTTGCAGGTTACGGCGATGTTGGTAAAGGTTGTGCCAGTTCGATGCGAAGTTATGGTTCTCGGGTAATTGTTACCGAAATAGACCCAATTTGTGCACTGCAAGCTGCCATGGAAGGATTTGAAGTGAAAACCATGGACGAGGCATTAACAGAAGGAAATATTTATGTTACAACTACCGGAAACAAAGATGTTATTACAGCACAGCACATGGCAAAAATGAAAGACCAGGCAATTGTTTGCAACATTGGTCATTTCGACAACGAAATTCAAGTAGCCCAATTGGAAAAATGGAATGGAATTGAAAAAGTAAACATCAAACCACAAGTCGATAAATATACGTATGAAGATGGTCATTGTATTTTTTTATTGGCAGAAGGTCGTTTAGTAAATCTGGGTTGTGCAACAGGCCATCCATCTTTTGTAATGAGTAATTCTTTTACAAATCAGTCGTTAGCGCAAATAGATTTGTGGAAGAATGATTATAAAATTGGAGTTTATACTTTATCGAAAAAATTAGATGAAGAGGTGGCACGTTTGCATTTGGAACAGTTGGGTGTAAAATTAACTACACTTTCCGATGATCAAGCCAGTTATCTTGGAGTTTCAAAAGAAGGACCATTTAAGCCGAATCATTACCGGTATTAATATGTAAAAAATACGATAAATATGAATGGGTGTCAGAGGTGGGACCCATTTTTAGTTGTAAACCCTTAATGTAAAATCGTTTATTCGCGAAACATTATATTGTTTTAAAGGAGCCGGAGCGGGCCCGGATGACGGGAAGCCACCACCAATTAAAATAAATTGCGATTCACAACAAGAACAAGTTCCTAAAACTCCTTCGTTCTGAATTTTACAGTTTTGATTAATCTCGTAGGTGCAAGTGGCATCATAAGCAAAGTAGGAGTCTGGCAATTCACAATAAACGATTACACCACCAAAACCAATATTTGGAAAAAAAAGTGAATTCCCGGGAATGCTTAATTCGTTGTCGATATTTAAATTAATGATAAAAGAAAAAGGGATATTGGGAATTTGGGAGTCCTGAATTTTATCGCAAGAAAGTGAACTTGATAATATTAACAGGAAAAAAATAAAATACTTCACCCTTTTTAAAATCAACTGCTTCATTTTTATTATTTTTACTAAAAACTTCAAAAGTAGAGATTTTATTGTATTATAAGCGAAAAAGAGATGGATGATTTAGTAGTAATAATATTGACTTTAATAGTTGTAGGAGTTGGCGCTTTTGGGCAATTAAAAAAGAAGAAACAAGCAGCAGCCAACCCAATGCCACCCGAGCAATCGGAAAATTTTTGGGATTTAATTGAAGGTAAGTCTGAAAGTCCAATTCAGGGAAAGAGTCCTGATTTTATAGATATAGAAAAGCCGAAGCCCAAAATGGAAACGGAAGTTTCTTTGTCTCAGTTAAAAACAAAACATGGTAAAAAAACTAGGGGAAGGAAAGACTATTCAGTAAAAAACACCAAGGTAAAAATCAGGCAAAAAACAATGGAAGGATTTTCGTTGAGAAAAGCAGTAGTTTATAGTGAAATTTTAAACAGAAAATATAAATAAAGAATCTTAAAGGGTTCATTTTGAACATTTTTTGAGCTATTTAATTTTAATATTCAAGAAAATATTTAATTTTGCAAAAGGAAGAGTTCCGAGTATCTGGAATTCTTTCTATTTTTTTGTAAGGTAACAGATAAAGAAAGAAAGAATGTCGGAAGTAACATATTTAACAAAAGAGGGGCTAAAAAAGCTTAGAGAGGAACTGGATTTTTTAATGAATGTTGAGCGTCCTTCCATCTCACGACAAATTGGTGAAGCTATTGAAAAAGGAGATATTTCTGAAAATGCTGAATACGATGCAGCAAAAGATGCGCAAGGAATGTTGGAGGCAAAAATGGCTGTTATTCAAGGGAAAATAGCCAATGCAAGAATTTTGGATGAAACAAGAATTGACACTTCACAGGTTCAAATACTAAATAAAGTAACGCTTAAGAACAAAAAGAACAATGCAACTGTGCAATATACTTTGGTTCCGGAGAGTGAAGCAGATTTAAAACAAAACAAAGTTTCGGTTGAAACTCCAATTGCCAAAGGTTTAATGGGAAAAAAAGTAGGAGAGGTTGTTGAAATAAAAATTCCATCTGGAATAATTTCATTTGAGATTGTAGAAATTTCACTTTAATATGGCAAGTATTTTTTCAAAAATTGCAAATGGTATAATACCAGCTTATAAAGTTGCAGAAGATGAAAATTATCTTGCTTTTCTGGATATTTTTCCGGTTGCTAAAGGTCATGTTTTAGTCATTCCCAAAAAAGAGGTTGATTATCTTTTCGATTTAGACGATGAATTA
>Ga0307988_1000669_pt1 | contig 22716 bp, 23 predicted proteins | sample EllFjometagen183_FD_203166 | JGI IMG/M metagenome (GOLD analysis project Ga0307988, IMG submission 203166) | Marine microbial communities from Ellis Fjord, Antarctic Ocean - #183 | ecosystem: Environmental > Aquatic > Marine > Unclassified | place: Southern Ocean | collected 2014-10-08 | reverse complement strand
GGCAAAACGAGAAACTGGAAACCAGCGAAGACCGTGTATCTCAATCCTGGAAAACCTGCGAAAAAGGAGGTCGAACTCAAACAAATGAATGGCTAAAATAAGCGACATCTTTCTTGACATCTACCGTGTTCAATCTACGTGGAAAGCAGAAACGTATTCCTATACAGAGTACCTTGAGCGAGTAATCAGTAGTCAGCAATATCAAACAGAATCTTCTTCAACCAATGCAGCCCATGTTTCTTCATCGCCCTCACATAAAACAAAACGAGTTTCTCAGCAAGAACGAAAGCCAAAGCGAATTCAATCTAATGGCAAGATCAGTGGAGTACCTTCATTTCGAATCGAGTGTACAGATGGAAGTGATCATATAATCTACAAAAAAAATGGAAGTTGGTTTTCAGGCTCTTTAGGGCATATGGGGAACAAGTATAATTCCTGGTCGAAGGAAGACGTTGCTGCTTATGTATGCAGGGCGTTGTGATCCATCTAAACAGCTGTAACCGACAGCCCCCCCACTTATCTGGCCGATTGAAAACAGGTACAAGAAATGAAAAAAAGTTAGTATCTATTTATAAAGCAGTTTACAATCTTTTATTCATTGAATTTTCAAGAGACTTTTCCAGTGAATAGAGAGATCGACCACCGGGTTGTATTTTATTGTCCCTTAACCACAAAGATAAAGGTGTAACTATGTCACCGAAAGAAACAGACAACCAAAATGATGATCTAGACGTTTCTCGACGAAATTTCCTCCATGCTGCAGGGCTTGCTTCTCTTGCACTAGGAGTCAGTGCGATGCCTCTCACAGTAAACAGCGCAAAAGCACAAACAATCACTCCAACGAAAAAAACAATTGGTACCATAGAGCCAAAGCCATACAATGTGCTTCTCGTTTTAACTGACCAGGAGCAACACTTGGCGGATATGCTTGGCAAAGGCCACTGGCCTGGCCGGGATAAACTTGTTTCAATGGGTACCACGTTCAACAACCATCACGCCTGCTCAATGGTCTGTACCCCATCACGCTCAGTTATCTTCACGGGACAGCATATTCAACATACCAAAATGTTTGACAATACTAACTACCCTTGGGTTGAGGATATGTCCTATGACATCCCCACCATCGGCCATATGATGCGGGATGCCGGCTATTACACGGCCTACCAGGGTAAATGGCACCTGAACGAGCAGCTTGAGCAGGACATTCAACAAAACAAGCAACTCGAATTTATAGGTCATGATGTGATGGAAAAATATGGTTTTTCTGACTTCTCAGGAGTCGGCGATGTCATTGGTATGACCCTTGGTGGGTATCATGCCGACGAATTTGTTACCGCAACAGCCACAACATGGTTGCGCAGTAAAGGACGGCCACTCAACGATAAAGATCAACCATGGTTCCTGACCATTGGGCTTGTGAACCCACACGATGTTATGTTTTTCGACACCGATGGCGAAGGTGATGACACCCAAAGCTCACAAAGATTACTTGCACCCATCAACAAGGCCCCAAACAATAAAGTGTACTCAAAAAAGTGGGATGTACCTCTATCACCAAGCAGAAAGCAGCCTTTTGATGAACCAGGAAGGCCTAAAGCCCATCTTGATTACCATTTATCTCACTCACTGCTCACAGGTGATTTCCCCAATGAAGATGCGAGGTGGAAACGCTTGCAGGACTATTATTATAACTGTATCAGCGACAACGACCGATCTGTTGAAACCATCATGACCGAACTTGACAACTTGAACATGCTGGAAGAGACTATTGTTATATTCACTTCTGATCATGGCGAGCTCTGCGGGGCCCATGGGATGCATGGTAAGGGTGCCACTGCCTATCAAGAACAGAACAACGTAAGCTGTATCATTTATCATCCTGACATCGATGGTGGTCAGAGCTGTGACGCACTCACCTCACACCTTGACATTATTCCTACCATTCTTGCCATGACAGGAGCGGATAAAAAACAGAAGCCGGAAGTCCGTGAAAATCTGCGAGGCCATAATTTTTCAAAACTTCTTGAACAACCTGCAAAGGCAGATTTTGACACCGTACGAGAAGCGAATCTTTTCTGCTATAACATGTGGTCATATATGGATGCAGACTGGTTTAAAAAACTTGGGCCGAATGTGCTGACTGAATCAAATTTTGATCTCAATAAGGCTCCCCGTCCTAATCAAAAGAAACGATCTGCCATCCGTAGTGTTTTCGACGGAAGATATAAGTACAACCGTTATTTCAGCCCTCAGGAACACAATTCTCCAGAAACCTTAGAAGAAATTTTCATGGTTAACGATGTGGAATTGTATGACTTGCAAAATGATCCCCATGAGATGAAGAATCTTGCTCGAGATAAAAATAAACAGGACCTCATCCTTACAATGAATGCCAAAATGAACCGGCTAATTGCAGCAGAAGTCGGCGTTGATGATGGTTCGTTCCTCCCTCCAGTTGACGGTGTTAACTGGGAAGTAAAACGCTTTGATCCTTGAATATTGTAAACTGGCCAACCTGTTACGGAGTAATCTGTGAATTTTCAAGTGATGGCTAAACCCTCAGGCGCTTCGTGTAATCTTAGCTGCCGTTACTGCTTCTATACAGAGAAAGAAAAACTGTATAGAAACAATGGCGCAAAACTGCGGATGGGGCCTGAAATTCTTGAAGAGTACATCAAACAATATATTGCTGCACAAAACTCCTCCGAAATCCAATTCGCTTGGCAGGGAGGTGAACCCACCCTTATGGGTGTGAACTTTTTCGAATCAGTTCTGGCAATCCAACAAAAATATGGGGCCGATAAATCGATCTCTAATACCATTCAGACAAACGGTACATTACTGAATGATGCTTGGTGCTCATTTTTTGCTAAGAATGATTTTCTCGTTGGATTAAGCATTGATGGTCCGCAAGAGTTACATGACCGGTACAGGGTAAAGGCAAAAGGTGAGCCGACATTTCAGGCAGTCATGTCAGGCGTTCAGCTGTTAAAAAAACATGGCGTCGAATTCAATACACTGACTGTCATAAACGACCAGAACTCTCTCCACCCCCTTGAAGTCTACACATTCCTCAAAGAGATTGGGGATAATCATATGCAATTTATCCCTGCAGTTGAGCGAACAGCTGATACCTATGCAAAAGAGCTTGGCCTGGGCCTGGCGATACCTCCGTCAAACAGCAAGACTGAGGAAAATCTCAATGTAACACCATGGAGTGTTTCACCAAAACATCTTGCCACATTTTACCTTGAAATATTCAATTACTGGGTTCGAAACGATGTCGGGAAATTTTTTGTGCAATTTTTCGATATTGCCCTTGGGAACTGGTTGAATGCTGGCTCGGGACTTTGTCATTTTTCTCCACAATGTGGCTTTGCCAGTGCCATTGAACATAACGGCGACCTTTACTCATGCGATCATTATGTATACCCACAACATAAGCTTGGCAATATCATGGAAACGCCACTTTCAGTTTTGATGCAAAAAAAGCAACAACGCATGTTCGGAGAATCAAAGTGGAGAGACCTTCCTGATTATTGTAAGCAATGCGATGTCTACAAAGCCTGCTATGGCGACTGCCCAAAACATCGTTTCGCCAAAACTCCAGATAAAAAACAAAATCTGAGTTATCTCTGTCCCGCGTATAAAGAAATATTCACCACGATAGCACCCTATATGGGAATCATGGCTCAACTCGTCCGCCAGGGACGACCTGCTCCTGAAATCATGGAAATTGTAAAAAAACAAGATCTGGCCATGCCACAACCGTAGCAGGTTGAAATGCACTGGCTGTCTTGGACGGCAGTTTTCCTTCCTGGAACTTGCTTTATATGTCGAGTATTAACAACAAAAGTCTGAATCACAGCTTTTTCCGGTGACTGGTAGATGCTTTTCCTGCAAATACCGGTGCTCTCCATAATAACTAGCTCAACATCGTGTTCCATCAGCCATCAGCATAATTGATGAGCGAGGCTGGATTTCCGGGTAGCCATGTGCCTAAAAAAAGGCAGAGGTCTTTTTACCGTGCATCGAATGCAAGAAACTGCATGAAAAATACGTTTTTAAAAATATTCCACCGCTCGCCGCGCCAAACATTGCAACAATGCACGACTCACCGTTGCACCATTGCAGATATGCAATAGAGCACTTCTTTGGCCTTATTCGAAACGTACAGATAACCATTTAGCATCCAATAACAAACAGATAAAATCTCCATTTGGCATAAAATATGCACTTTTACATATAAGGCAAACACATTGTAGGGGGTACATTATGAGTCACTATCTAATTCTATTAGCCATCGTCCCTTTAAGCTGTTTTGAACTGACCAAACTCTTTCACTGCAAACACAGGAGTATGATCTGCGGTATTGCCATTGGTCTGGTTATTGCCCCAATAAGTTTTGCTCTACTGGAGTTCACCTACTTACCGATAATCGGCAAACTGCTGGGCTTAATTGGCTTACTGGCAAACCTGTCACACGGATCAATCGGCTACTTGTGTCTGATCGGATGCGGCGTGCTAGAACCAGACGTTCAGATATCTGCTCTGCAATTTACCATGATCAACTTGATTAACGGCATGTTTTTCGCTTATACATATGGCGTGTTGGGATATGTGATTGACAGGAAACGGAACCAAAAAGGCTTGGTTCGAAAAGTACTTTTTGTCTAACAAGAAACTCTGAATAAGCACGGAATATGACTGCTCAGAAGCACTATGGTGTCACCAGAACAGCTAGTTCAATGTCATTCTTGCCTTGGCATGCATGCAGTTAAGGCTGTTTAACACCATACTTTTTCATCTTACGCCACAGCGTACTGGGATTAACCCCTAGGTAGCTTGCAGTAGCAGTCTTGTTCCAGTTGTGTGTATCCAGAGCCTTTCGAATCGCTTCTTCCTCTGAGAATGCAAGGGGTTTTGTACTTGAGGGTCTGACGCTACCCTCTACGCCCTGATTGCTTCCCTGCAGTTCCTTTGGGAGGTGGCCTATCTCTAGAGTGTTGCCATGACAGAGAATAAAGGCATATTCAATAAAGTTTTCAAGTTCCCTAACATTGCCGGGAAAATCATATTCCATAAGAACTTCGCAAACTTCAGGTGAGACACCCTGAATATATTTTCCTTTCAGCACATTAAATTTCTGAATAAAATGATCTACCAGAAGGAAAATATCTTCCCGACGACTGGACAGCGGAGGCAAGAATATTCTCGCGACATTGATACGAAAGAAAAGATCATCACGAAATTTTTTTTGGGATACAAGTTCGCTAATACTTTTATTGGTTGCTGCAATAATGCGAACTTTCGCCTTGACTGTTTCTGTGGAACCTAGAGGTTCATACTCCATCTTTTCAAGCACCCGCAACAGTTTCATCTGCAAGGAACTTGTGATATCTCCAATCTCATCAAGAAAAAGGGTACCCCCCTCGGCAAGCAAAAATCGTCCTGCCTTGTCGTGTGTCGCTCCAGTAAAAGCACCTTTCTTATACCCAAACAGCTCAGATTCCAACAGGCTATCAGGTAGGGCTGTACAATTAAGGGCAACAAACTTTCCAGTACATTCACTAAGGTCATGAATTGCTTTGGCAAAAAGCTCTTTCCCAGATCCACTTGGTCCCTCAATCAGAACAGTGGCATTACTTTTGGCGATATCCGGCAAAATTTCGAGGATTTTCCTGATTTCATGATTTTTGGTGATAATATCGAAAGTTGTATACTGCTCGTTGATTTTTTTTCGCAGCAACTCCATTGCTGAAATGTCTCGCAGGGTTTCCACCCCGCCGATCACCTCACCCTTTTCATTGCGAACCACTGAAGTGCTGATGGTCACTGGCAGCTGCTTGCCATCACTTCTTAAAATAGTAATTTCCCTGGAAATCGAATCCTGACCAGTTGTCATACTTTCCTTTAGAAAGCAATTTGACTGGCATTGAGTCGAATTAGCCTTGAGTACATCGAAACATTTTTTCCCCAGCGCCTCTTCACTCTTCACCCCAGTAATCTTTTCTGCCGCACGATTAAAATAGGTGATATTCTGATCGCAATCGATGGTGAAAATGCCATCGGCAATGGAATCAAGAATAATATTGTTCCAGTCATCTTTCTGTGTGCTTTTCATGATCGCCTTTTTACGAGTCTGTCAACAAATGTATACCCAAAATCAGCCATCTCTTGAAGCACTGGCTGATATATCTCTGGGAATGTTGGCCGCTGTACCCCTTTAACCATTATGCTTTTATCAAGGATAAGCCTTGAAGCTATTGCTGCAGGCAAGGATACAGCTCTAGACATTGCAGTATCTCCTCCAACGACACCTTCAACCATAAGCGTTGACCTTCTCTTTTCAACGTGATTTGAAATTTCAGCAACAATCTCTGCATGGACGATAACCATATCTTTTTCGTCTGGCCTGTAAGACATTTTCTGTACCATAAGATCAACAAGAAGATCTCCGCTGGTACCTTTTGAAATTGTGATCCCCTTCTCATCAAACAAACCGAGCCAGTCTAACTTACCTATGAGTTCCGACTCGGTCTTTATTTTCAAAAACTCAGCTGTTCGCTTGAGTATATCCTGAGAAGAATGGTGCCCAATAAGAGAACCCGTGAACTCTGCATATGTCTGAGTTGCAAACTCTCTTTCAGTTTCTATATCAAACAGCTGCAGTGCAGCCAAACAGCTCATAATCTCACACCACCCTTTATATCGCAAAATTCCTCTATACAGGGAAACATCATTAGCGAGATCGAAACATTGTACATAGCTCGAGCTATCACGATTGGGATAGGACTCAAATTCATCGAGCCCTTCGAGCTCTACAACCTTAGGATACGCAAAAATTTCATCGGCGGGTACTTCTACTTTTTTCCCCTCGACCAGGTAAGCAGCAGATGATTTTGTAGCAAGGATAACTCCTTTGGGACTCCAGGAAAATTTATAGCCAAATGGGTTATCATTGTTGGCAAAGGCAGGAAGCCCCGCTCCATAAGAAGTAACACTCTTAATTTTTCCACCCTGCGCTTTCACTTCATCTATCATCTGCTTGGCACGCATATTATCCAAGCCTGGGTCTTCACCAATTTCGTTTAGGATCAATATCTCACGATCTTTGGCTTTTTCATGCAATGCTGCCATTGCTGGGCTCACATAGGAGGTTGTCACCATGTTCTTTCTATGCTTCAAACAGGCCTTGGCAACCGGTATATGCATTGTCGGAGGGATCATACTCAGAACGAGGTCTACTTCACGAACAATTGAATCAAGTATCTCTGGTTGATCTTGGGTCCACTCAACAGCTTTACCACCCGCTCTCCCTTTGATGATAGTCTCAGCTTCAGATTTTTTAAGGGAGGTGACAATCACTTCATAGTGACACTTGTCGAGAAAGTAATCAACGGCAGGCTTACTTACAAATCCTGCCCCAAGGACCGCTATCTTTTTTATTTTTGACATAGCCTTACAGGGGGTATCTTCGCTCAAACATCATAATGAGGAGGTTGCTGGCAATAGACATTTTCCACAATGGTTAGTCCAAATCCTCTATTTTATATTCAATACGTATTCCACGAGTTTTCGCCTCTTCAAACAATTCGTGTATGTCAATTGGGGACCGGTTTAAAAGGTTTTATTGGAGATTTTCCTTCCTAGGTCTCCCTGCTTTACCTCGACTTACACGACGACCAAGCATTTTACTGATTTCTTCTTCGAATCGCTTGTTACCAAGGGCAAAATTTCCATTAGCTGATTTTCGAATCTTATCTATTTCATCTGATTCAAGTTCATGACGAAACAACTCTCGATACGCAACCTCTCTTGCGGTTTCTGTTCCACCAAGACTCTGGTAAAGGGAATGGTGATTTATAAGATCTGAACTCTTTCCCTGACCATTTGTCTGATAACTTGACCAACGGTATTCACCGGGATGTTGAACCATCTCTGCACGTACTGGGTTCATCTCAATATAACGCTGACAGGAGAATAGATACTCCTGCTGCTGAACAATGCTAGAACGAAATCGCCCATCCCAAAGAGTGCCCGTGCGTTCATAGGTGCGATTGATGTACTGCACATAACGCTGTCCCAGGCGTTTCATAAGGTTTCCTGCACTATCAGATTGTTTGGGAGTTAGTAGAATATGAACGTGATTTGTCATCAAAACATACGCATGGACAGAGCAGCCTGTACTTTTGGCATATTCCTTCAACCAATCGAGATAAAACAGATAATCTTCTTCTTCAAAAAAACAGGCTTGGTGATTATTTCCACGTTGAATGATGTGAAGTGGAATATTGGGAACAATTATTCGGGGGCGTCTTGGCATAGAACTATCAATACTTTAACAGTTGATGAAAAGCAATCTTAAATAGTGGTCTGTCCCCTATTGTCACTTACTCCCCACAAAACAGTTGCGTTTCGATCAACTTTATGCTTCTATCGTAAGCTATGCAATTCAACTCACTAACGAAATATCTTCATCCGAAGCACAAAAGATTATCAGGGAAATCATCTCTAATGGGACGGTGATCTTCACTAATCATGCAAAAAAGATGATAGAACGTGGATATTCAACACATGACGTTGAGTTCATTTTGCAAAACGGAATCATTGTCAAAAAAGAGTTCAAGAACAAAACTCAAACATGGTCATAGAAAATTTCAGGGCAAGACCTTGAAGGAAATGATGGTTCTGTAATTACTACTATCATAAAGCGAATGTCCGCTGTTATTATAACCGTTTTTGGGTGAGGTAAAATCATGGAAAAATGCTACTCCTGTGGAAAAGATATAAAAACAATAAAGGATAAACCATATAAATTTAACGAATGTGGTCTTGATGTTGTTCTGCATGGGATAACTCAATACAAGTGCTCCACTTGCAATGAGTCATACGCTTCCATTCCAAATATCCCCAAATTACATCGTATTATTGGCACACATATCTGCACTAAACGTAAAGCATTGTTGCAACCAGAAGAAATTATATTTTTACGAAAAGATTTACACCTTAAAGCGAAAGAACTTGCCCTCACGCTTGGGGTTACGGCATCTACAATTTCTCGCTGGGAAAATGGTAAAAAAGAAATTGGAGAAGCACATGATCGACTATTGAGGTCAATATACATGATGTACGCATCAGAAAAGGCACATCATATAATTTGCGAAGGGACTCTCAAACTATTCAAAGAATTACCAGCCAAAAGGAAAAAAATAAAACAATCAACAGAAATTTCACTAAACCCACAAGAATGGTTAAATGAAAGTTTTGCTAACTGCTGACAGGAATTATTAACCCAAAAAAAGTAATAAAGACGAACTCGCGAAAAGGCCAAACGAAACAAACGTGGCCTGTTCCCCGGTTTCACTCTTGGCGTAACCAGCCCCCAAAGTGACATATCAGAAGGAGCATAAAGTGGCAAAACTTGACAAACCTCTCAATGTTATCCGAAAAAAGAAAAGAGATATCCTCAAAGTCGCAAGTATGCATGGCATTATCAATATACGTATTTTTGGATCGATGGTGCGTAATGAGGCCACACCAGACAGCGACATTGACATCCTTGTCGATTTGGAGAAAGGTAGATCCCTGCTCGATCTGGGTGGGGCATCCGTCATGCTCCAAGAGCTTCTTGGGCGAAAGGTGGATATAGTAACAGAACGCGGATTGCACTGGTATTTACGAGACAAGATCCTGAAAGAGGCCCAACCGTTATGAAGGATGACAAACTTTATCTGATACACCTCTCAGAAAGCATTACAAAAATCGAATCATACCTTGAAGATCTCGATTATACAGGTTTTATGCACAGCACCTTGGTGCAAGACGCTGTACTACGAAATCTGCAGGTGCTCGCAGAATCAACCCAGCGTCTGTCAGACCATTTCAAAAGTCATCATTCTGAAATAGAATGGTACAAAATCGCTGGCCTACGGAATATTCATGGTTCATGATTATCTGGGTATCGAGCTTGAGACAGTGTGGGCCGTCGTGACAGATAAACTTCCGGAGTTGAAATCAGTCATCCAGTCAGCGTTGAAGCAATGAAGTACCAGGTAGCATTGAAACCACACCTAAAAAAAACAATCGTGGGCTGGCCTCAAAAGACTCCATCGCCAGAAAAACTTTGCGCTGCATGGTCCCAGGAACAACCAATTAGACGCTTGTTGCGACGTACTTCACTAGAAATGGTTATGTGTGACTTGTTTAATCTACGACCAATCTCTCGATGAGCTAAACAAGATTGAAGAAGATAAAAAATAATTGTGCGCACTCGCATGTTAAGATGGGTATAGGAAATTGGAGTCTCCTGTTTTTAAAGTTGAATTCACCTGCAGATTAATATCGACAAAGCTATTAAGCACCTTAAATATTTTCCAGAAACTAACTCTTGCAAACAATAGGTATTGTGTCCCCGGATTTTAAGCAGATGATTAAAATCAAGAACCATAGATACTATCCCCGAAACTTCAAAGTACCATTTTAATTTACAATGGTAAAACTTTACAATTACGTAAAAAGACAAAAGTGTCATATTCAAAACTTATCATCACTCATTTTTGTCAATTTTGCTGTAGCTGGCATTGGATTCATCACCCAACTCAAAATTGCTAATATCATAGGTAAAGAATCTTTTGGAATGATTGCTTACGGAATGGCGATTGCCACCTATGGTGCTGTCTTTATCCGATTTGGCCTAGAGAAAACTCTTGTTAGAGACTTAATTCAATCTCCCGATCACTTCACAACAACAGTTAAAGCGAGCCTGTTACTCCGATTTACTTTGCTAGGGGTCTTTCTTGCTATTATCTTTGTTTGGAAGTTAATTATTGCACCCCAAAGTGATCTTTCTTGGGGGGTTTTACTGATTGTAATTGCTAACTCCGCGATGAGTGTCGACTTACAAGCTGTTTACGACAGCTGGCACAAAATGACCCGTCATTCACTGTACAACTTACTTCAACGCGGCTTGTATTTTGCTGTTATTTGGACAATCCTACTTATTGCTCCTGAAAATCTTTCTGTTTTTTCAGTAGGGGTGACAACATTGTTCACAGTAACAGTATATCTTGTCCTGCAATATTCTTATGCAATAAAGCATATGCCAAAGGAGTGGGGCCCCCCTCGGTATACTCGTCAAGCGATTGATCTTGGACGAAGTAATTTTACTGTATGGCTTGCGGCATTGCTTTCCTTGTCATTTGGCCCCCTTAATCAGTTGGTCCTCAAACACTACCATGGTGCTGCTGAGTTGGGAGGTTATGCTGCTGCTTGGTTAATGGTTACGTTGGCAACCCTTCTCTTCACACAGGTTGCAAGGATTGGCAATCCCGCCACAGCAAAAACAATAGCTGGATCGCCAACTAAACGTCAAAAGTCCTTATTCTTGCTGAAATATACATTGGTGATGCTGTCCATAAGTTTACCTCTCGCATTGTTCGCAATAGTTGCACCACAGTTTATACTTGAAATGCTTTTTCATTCTGAGTATGTGGTAGCAGCCCCGGCTTTACAGGTTATGGGGATCTATTTACCAGTATTCTCGATTGGTCTGGTTGCAGGGCAATATGTGTTAGCTGCAAGAATGGAAAAAGCATTTTTTTACAGTATTTTGGTGGGTGCAACAATTAGCATACTAATGTGTCCTGTTGTAATTCCATCCTCAGGGGCAGTCGGGGCAGCTTGGATCCTACTTATTTCGCATGGCGCATCTTTTGTAGGGCATAGTTTCTTTGTCATCAGAGATGTGTTGAAATCCCCAGCCTAAACAAGCCTCCTCCTCTTTTGACTAAAACTAGTTAGTGTGGTCTAATGGTTCTATTTTTTGATAAAGTCACATAGTCATTATTTCTCAATACTAACTTGAGACTGTAATGCTGTAGTTATTAGTTTGAAAATTACTTTTATGGAATTATTTTGAGTTTATATGAAAATCCTTTTTATCCTTAATCAGCTACCTTATCCACCGAGAAACGGTGTTACAATTCCAACCTATAATTTTTTAAACGGATTGTCGAGTTTGAGCGAAGTTTCATTACTTTTTCTACGCGAGCAATGGTACGAATCTAATGAAAATGATATTATACAAAATGCCGTATTGGTAAAGAATTTATGGGTAATGGATGTAGAGAAGAAGCCTAAAATTCAGCGCATGTTATGTGAATTAGGAGGAAATTCCTTTTATCACATAGGCCGTAAGTACGACACGACTTTAATAGAGGAAATATTTTCTCACCATACTTTTGATGTCATATGGGTTAGCGATGATGGTATTCTTGACGTAATCAAAGTACTTCTGGAATTCACGCAATATAAATTCAAAGCTGTTGCGGGACTTAACGATTGCATTACGTCTGTTTTTAAACAATCAAGAAAACAGATGCTTCTCAAAGGTGGGAAACCACAAGAAAGACTTTTTCTTTTCACAAAATGGCTTAGAAGTTTCCGGGCAGGTTCGTTAGAAAAACGCATCCTAAAACACTATGACCTCATCCTTGTACAGTCAAACCGTGATCTAGAGAATCTAATCAAAATCTCTCACGGAAAGCTTGAGTCTAAAGTCATGGTTTTGCCAAATGGCGTTGCAGCCAGCCTATTTCAAAATAAGCTGGCTTGTTCTAATAAGGAAATATTGTTTGTTGGTAGTTTACGTGGTTACAGTAGGATTGTTGAATGGTTGTTGGCCGAAGTGTGGCCCTCAGTGAAGAGTACACATCCTGATGCTACATTTCATATTGTTGGACAAGGTGCGTCAAGCTCTTTACGAGACAAAATAAAAAGTCAGCCTGGAGTTAGACACACAGAGTATCTTATAAACATAATAGATGTTTACAAGAACAGAGCCGTCGCAGTTTCACCTGTTTTCAAAAACTACGGAGTAATTAATAAGGTAATTGAGGCAATGGCAGCAGGGGTTCCTGTGGTAGCAAACAAAGGAAGTTTCAATTCTATCCCCGGATTTGTGAATGGTAAGCATGGATTAGTCGCAAATGATGCGATGAGTATGGTAAATGCGATCAATAAACTTCTTTACTCTGTGGAATTAAGAACTAGCATAGGAAAGCAGGCTAGGAACCTGATTTCAAATCACTTTAATTGGGACCCGAAAGTACAAAAGATACACCGAAAATTATGTCACATAACTGGAAGAAAGAACTCTTTTGAAGATAACTAGTGACAAAATACTGACTTTAATAATTTACCTAGGCTTCACATCCGTATCTTCCGTAACCTCCCTACAGGAGTTACAAACTGATGCTATTGCTCACAAGGGCGTTCGTCTCGCAAGTATTGGCCTCGCGTTTTTCTTGTCATTTTCAATATGTTGTCTTCGTAGTCCTTTGCATTACTTAACTGGAAAAACAATATTTCCTTTATTTTTATATTTTTGTGCTGCTGCTATCACGACATTTTGGTCACTTGTTCCAAGTTTAACTATGTTTAAATGCATTGAACTCTCCTTGGTCATATTATTGGGCCTTATAGGTATCTCATTAAAAAACACTAAATCTTACGAACTGTTCGACTTGATAATAATTGTTTTTAGCATCCAATTAGTGATTGTGTGGGTTGAGGCTTTCCTTTTCCCCAATTTAGCTTTTAGAATAGTAAGAGGCACGACCCCCCTTCTTGGGAGTATGCTACAGGGCGTTTATCCTATTCTAAACCCCAATACAATTGGTTTTATAGGAGGGATTATTGCTGTATCCTACTTTCCTAGAGTACTCAGTAATTCAAAGATATTCAGGTCAGAGAATATCTTGTTTTTACTGGGAATGTCCGCAGTAATAGCCAGTTATAGCAGAGGGGCCCTACTTGCATCAGGAGTAGTTATTCTAATGTTCTGCGTTATCAATCGTAACTACAAATTAATTTTGTTTTTTATTTTAATTTCACTCGGACTCTTTTTACTTGACAAGAACATAATAATTAACCACCTACAGCGAGGTAAGGAATACAAAGATCTTGCCACATTTTCAAGTGGTAGGACTAACATATGGGATTTGGTTGTTGAGCATTTCTCTGTATTTACTTTTGGACAAGGGTACGCTGTTGGATTCAGAAGTAACCATTTCCTAGGAAACACAAATGCACACAATAATATTTTTGAAATTCTTACTGGTTCAGGGGTACTAGGCGTCTTAGCATGGCTATTAATGTACTTTAATATATTTAGTCGATTCTTGTTTTGCTATACACAACAATACAAAATCGACAATCATTTTTTCTCCATCTTGAATTCTACAATATATCTTTTTCTCAGCTCCTTTACAAATGTCAGAGGAGTATATTTAGATTATGGAATGCTGTTATTCGTAGCCATTGTTGTCTACTTGGAAAAAACGCCCCGACTTACATCTAACACTAAGTCTTTAAAGCCATTAGTGACATCATTTCCTTAACAAGAATAAGACTGGATCAAGCCAAACACATAATCTAGATAGCTTGAACAAAATGGATGGCAGGATCAACACAGCAGTGTGACTTGATATGACAATAAAACAAAAAAAAATACCAAATTGGCTAACCAATCAATTTTTGGGAAAAGTGTACCAATCTAAATATGGAGTACTTTTATCAAATTGGATTAATCAAGGTATGTCCTATATGCTGTGGGAAGAATTGGTGTTGAAACTTTTTTTTGAGATTGTTGTTTTAGGTTTACTTCTCTTTGTTATAAGTGGTTTTGGACTCAATTTTTTGATATGCTTCCCAGTAGCATTCTTTTTGGCCCACACAGTAAACTGGCTGTTAAATGGCCATTTTTTTAATTTGATTAGGTATTTAGGGGCGGGAAAGAAGGATTACAAATGGTTCATTGCCTATCCAGATAAAATGCGAAAACGCTTATCAGGAAAAAAATCAATCAGTAGCGTAGCACTTTATGGTAGCTTCTCCCGAGGAGCATTTACTGCAACTTCTGATTTAGATGTTAGGATTATCGCACGACTAGGGCTTGTTAATACTTTTGTTGCATCTTGGTTCGCTTGTTATGAACGATTCCTCGCTTTTTTCGCAAGGTACCCGATTGACATTTACACGGTTACACAAACACGGGGGTTAGAAAAATTGCGTAACGACGAACCTCCTGTTATATTAATTGACAATGATGATTTCATTCGGCGTAGTTATAAAAAATTTATTTATTTTGACAGTATTGTGAAATTGTGTCACCCAAAAAAATAGGGCGAGATCATTAGTGCGAATACTTAATCTTATGTGGGGGTTTAATATCGGTGGCATAGGGAAGTGCTTCCTGCTATACGACCAATTAAATCAGAGTTCAGATCACCTCAAGATAACAACTGCTTGTATAAATTTGCAAAATATAAAATTCGATCTTTCCCCTCTGCATGAGATTGGTGCAGAAATAATTGACATTAAAAACCGTCAAGATCTTTCCTGGTTAACAAAATGTAAATGTCTTATTGACCAAGTTAACCCAGACCTAATTTTTACTCATGCATTCAACGGTCCAGTCGTAGTAACGGCATTAAAATTACGATATAAGCTACATATTCCGTTTGTATGTTCTTATCATGGCGAATATCATGCCCCTTCTCAACTCCGTAAAATCGTAGCACCTTTCTTTAACATGAATATGCATTATTTATTTCGTAAGCATGCTTTAGGGGTTGTTTGTGTGTGCGAATATTCCAAGCGGTTTTTAATTACCCGCAAAATTCCACCCAAGAAGATTCATTTTGTTCATAATGGACTTGAATTCTGTGAACCACCACAACCAAATCATTCCTTGCGAAATGAGTTAAAAATCGCTCCAGAATCTACAATCATTGGTGTCGCATCACGTATTGACCCGGTCAAAGGACTTAAGTTTTTGTTGGATGCAGCGGAAAAGCTAATTTCTAACGGAACAAAAATTGATATCATTATAGCAGGTGAAGGCTCATCCCTTGATAGTCTGAAAAAACAAGCTCAGGACTTAAACATCATAAGTAATATACATTTTGTTGGCTTCCAAACTGACATGACACCATGGTTAGCAACTTTTGATATTTTTGTACTGCCTTCACTTGCAGAATATCATTCAATAGCTCTACTTGAAGCAATGCGTGCCCAAAAAGCCATTGTGGCCAGTAGTGTCGGCGGCAATACAGAGTCTGTACGTCATGAAAAAGAAGCACTGATTGTTCCTCCTTCAAACGCAACTGCCTTATACACAGCCCTTCACCGTTTCATTGAATCTCATGATCTTCGATTTAAACTTGCCGTAGCCGCCAGAAAACGATTCGAAGAAAATTTTACTGAAGATATTACCAAGGAAAAACTCGCATCCTGGCTACTGAGTTTCAAGAGCAAGTAATGAATATTGCAATATACATTGCGGACTTAACAAAAACCAATCAGCACTTGATGCCTTGGAGAACCATCCTTGAAGTCCTACATGAAGCCCAAATTTGTGGCCATAAAACCTTGCTTCTTTCTGGCCAAAACAATACTAACAATATCAGCGTCAGTACCACTTACAATAATATTGAAACAGTTCGAGCACCTAAGCCATTCTCAACTGCTAATCGTGCAATACTAGCAAAGCTTCTGACAGAACGTCAAATTGACACTCTTTACTTTCCCATTGCTTTTAGCCGTGACTATAGGCCTCTACAAGAACTAGAAAAACAATCCAGTTGCCACTTGGTATGGTATGTCCCAGGGGGATGGTTTACGCCTAAACAGACTTTAAAAGCAATTAAGTATCTTGGATTGAAACCTGTATTACCCTATCTTTTACAGGCATTCATGCCCAAACGGTATTTTATAAAAAAACTCACAAGCATTGGTGAAAGAGCGATTGTAACGATGTCGAAATACACAGGCGAACAATTACAGGCCAATGGCTATAAAGGTGACCTTATTTTTGCTGCCCCTCCCGGAAAATCGCCTATCAAGAAAGCAACAGAGCAAGGAATAACATTTGCTGAATATTCAGATCTCCTTACAACCACAAAGTATTTTCTCTTTTTCGGACCTCCTAATCCAATTCGTGGTGTACCGCAAATTATCAAAGCGTTTTCTAACCTGTCACGCCTTCGGAAAGACGTCAAACTTGTGTGCCTGTTTAGAGGAGATGCCAATATTAATCCAACCCTCGTACAAAACCTGATTACAGCAGCAAACCTTGGTGACCAAATCATCTGTCTCTGGTCATCTGTAAACGGAACTGATTTAGACCTTTTTATAAAACATTGCTTTGCTGTCCTAAAACCGTTTCTCATCGTGCCTTCTGAAATTCCATTAGCAGTACTTGAGACTGCCGGATACAGTAAGCCAGTTATTGGCACAGGCCCTGATGGCACAGGAGCATTTATTGATAATTTCGGCCTTACTGTACCCCATGCTGATTCTGGAGCGCTAACAAATGCCATGCTGCATCTTCTTGATGACTCAGACTTATATGAACAGAAGTGCTTGAAGGCAAAAGAACTTTATATACATCACCCTGACTGGTGCGCTGTGTCCAAAATATGGTTACAGGCAGGCGAGATGAAAACAGCATGAAGTATTTGGTAATCAGTGGCATTGATGGATCTGGCAAGACGACTATTATTGAAAGGACTCGTGAGCATTTCAATAATAATAACATACACTCTTTTTACATTTGGCTTCGATTTAACCACTATTTCTGCAAGGGCATGCATGCCCTTGCCAGGCTATTGGGATTCTCTGTGAAAAAATCGTCGTACCGTGGCGAGGCATGGTTCCATGAGTTTTATCGCTCGAAAGTGTTTTGTGCAGTCTATATCCGGATGACATATCTTGATACGATTATCGGTTGCCTCAAACTTCGTTTTCGGTTGCCTCGAAAAGGTGCTGTTGAATATGTAATCTGTGATCGTTGGGTGCCGGATGTGCTGGTTGATTTAGCCGTCAAAATGCATAGAGAAGACTTTCTTGATTCTATTTGGTATCGTCGCTTTATAAGTCTGATGCCTGCCGATGTGCAGATGTTTCTGATTGTACGCAATACATGCAACCTGCTTGAGTGTCGAGAAGAGAACGGTGAAGATCCTGATTTTACTTTCCGAGAAAGAGTGTATCAAAAGTTAAAAGAAAAACTAGAGATTAATGTCATAGACAATAATGGATCTATCGATAAGACTGTGAAGGCTTTTTTGCGAGTGATTGAATTTGACAAAGCTTAAAATATGCTTGATATCATCACATGGGGGACATCTTCATGAACTTACAAAGGCAACTGACCATGTAAGAGGAAAAAAATATTTTGTTACCCATAAAACACCCCACACTCAGCAATTATTAGAGGATAAGACTAAATACTTTGTTATCGATCCTCATTTGTCAAAATGGAAATATTTGCTTAATACCTTCCAGTCGCTGAGACATATTCTTCTAGAACGACCAGATGTTGTTATTTCAACAGGTGCTGGTATTGTTATCCCATCCATGCTTATTTGTAAAATTATTTTAGGGTCTAAAATAATTTATATCGAGTCGGCAGCTTGTGTTGAAAAAGCCTCTAAAACCGGTTCCTTTATGTACAAATATGCTGATCTTTTCCTGGTACAATGGCCCGATATGCTGCATCATTATAAAAAGGCTGTATATGTGGGGTTACAATGATTTTGGCTATGTTCGCGTTAAATGTTGAAAAACGCCCTCATCGTCCTTATCGTCTTGATATACCATCAAAAAGAGGAGGACTCTATGGAGACTAATAAATTTGTCCAAATGCTTGCCCAAATCAATCAGATGGATCACCGTCAACGAAATACTCTACTAACAGCTCTTTCTCATCTTCCTGATGAATCCCAGGTAATTGAAATTATCGAGTCTCGTTTCAATGTTGATGGTACTTGCCCGTTTTGCGGCCATGATCAAGACTACAAGCATGGTTTCGCAAACAAACGTCAACGTTACCGTTGCAGGGATTGTAAGAAAACATTCAATGCTCTTACCGGCACGCCGTTCTCTCGTCTTCGCCACAAAGATAAATGGTTGAATTATCTTAAAGCACTAACAAATTCTCTATCTGTACGTAAAGCAGCAACAGTCGTTGGGCTTCACCGTACTACTTCTTTTCGGTGGCAGCATCGTTTTTTAACATCGCTCAAACTTGATAGCCCGACTGTACTTCAAGAGATTACAGAAGCTGATGAAACTTACCTGCTTGAGTCCAATAAAGGATCTCGCAAACTTGACAGGAAGCCACAGAAACGAGGAGGCCACGCAACCAAGCGTGGGCTTTCCAAAGAACAAATTTGTATTCTGGTCGCACGCGACCGTTCAGGGCATACTTTGGATTTTATTACTGGTAGAGGACCGGTAAGTAAAACCCAGCTTAAGCCCCACTTGAAATTCACACTGGATCAGGATGCGTTATTGGTAAGCGATGGGCATAGAGCCTACAAGGCTTTTTGCAACGCTGAAGGAATTACCCATGAAACTGTTAAGCTAAGTAAAGGACAACGGATTGTCAAAGGCGCTTACCATATTCAAAATGTAAATGCCTATCACAGCCGATTTAAAAATTGGCTGATGCGTTTTCATGGTGTTGCCACCAAGTACCTACCCAATTATCTTGGGTGGAGACGACCCCTTGAGCAGTATCAAAAATTTTCTACTGAGTCCTTATTAAATGTTGCTTTGAGTCAGTTTCCACAGTTAACGCGAACATAACCATGATTTTTGTTACTTTTGGGAATGCCCCGTTAGACTTCACACGTCTAGCAAAAGAAATTGACAGGATCACACTGGAACTTAACGAAGAGGTGTTTGTTCAAAGTGGCTATACTAATTTCCCTTTTAAATTTGCTAAATCAAAACATTTCTTAGATAGTAAAAGAATGCAAGAAATTACGATAAAAGCCTCTATCGTAGTTTCTCACGGCGGCTGGGGCACAATAGCTGAATGTCTTGATTATGGTAAAAGACTGGTAGCTGTTCCCAGAGTGCAGGGGATTGAACACAATCATCCACAAGAGGAACTAGTAAGAGCTCTTGAACAGCTCGACTGTTTAATTGCGGTATATGAAATATGTAACCTGAAAAGTGCTATTGAGCGAATACGTTCTTTTTCTCCTCAACCACTGGCGCGTGGTAATGCCAGCAAAACAATCAATAATTTTTTACTAAGCACCCTACAGGACGTTCGTTAATGCTTCAAATTTCCTTCATAATAATTGAATATCATTCAATACAAGATGTCACAGAATGTGCGGCCTCTATAACTAGGACATGTGGCGACATCTCTCATGAGATTATTGTTTCATCAAATTCTACCTACTCAGAAGAAGAACGAGCAATTTTAATTGATACCCATCCTGTAATTCAATGGGTATTCAATACTGTGAATGGTGGTTTTGCGTATGGCATGAACTGTGGTTTAGCAAAAAGTGCTGGTGATATCGTAGTTATCACAAATCCTGATGTTAGAATCCAATCTGAGAATATAGCTGATGCAATAAGTTTCTTGCAGATAAACAAACAGGTCGGATTGATTGGTCCCCAAATCATTGATACGATTGGTGCTATTCAGGACACCTGTCGCCCCTTCATGTCTCCTTCACATTTTTTACGTCGTATTCCACAAAGGATCTTTAAAGGTAAGGATGTGCTATTGGAAAAAGGATTTAATTACAAGAGGCCTCAAGCTGTAGACTGGGTCATCGGAGCCTTTATGATGGTAAGACGTGATGCATTAAAAAAAGTTGGAGGGCTTGATGAGGAGTACTTCCTCTATATAGAGGATATGGACTGGTGTATGCGTTTCTGGAAAAACAATCTTCAAGTTGTTTATTACCCTGATTTGCAGGTTGAGTATAAAGGAGATCGCAAGAGTACTTCAACAATAACTAAACGAAAATTCGTCAACCGATATATGTACTATCATTTTAAAAGCTACATCAGATTCCTAATGAAATTCGGTCTAAACCCACAACGACCATCAATATGTTAAACACAGAGGTTTGCTTGTTAATAAGGGCAGAAAAATTAGTATGTTGAATCATCTTGTGTTTCTCTTCACCGGGAGAGTAATTATCTTTAAGTTTCTTCAGAATATATATTGGGTTATCCATACAATTAATCCATAATATCCACTCAGTTGGTAACTACTACTGAAACAATAAGATATCCCCCATAAAGAAAGCCGAATAATTTTCTATTATTCCATAGGATATCAAAAACTAGTGAAAGCAAAGGTAAAATATGTGAACAATGAACGGAAGGCTCTACTACTCTGCTCCCGTGCACATCTAGCTCAAGACCAAATTGACGTTTTACAGGACTTGTCCACTTTCCAAGTAGACTGGCCGTTTGTATACGATTGGTCTATTCGGCACCGTGTTTTGCCACTGGTTTATAGGAATTTACGTAAATACTGCGCAGATTCTGTCCCACAGGAAATACTGGATCAAGGGAAACAGATTTACAGAAACAACGGTGCCAGAAACCTTATGATGACCGGGTATCTGGTTCGCGTTTTATCACTGCTTAAAGATCATGACATTTTGGCTATGCCGTTCAAAGGCCCTGCACTTTCCATTTATTTATATAATGATTCTTCCCTTCGCAGCTTTGGTGATATCGATGTACTTATCTCACAGAAACATTTGGGCGATGCTATCAAGGTGCTTGCTACGCAAGGATTCCTTCCTGTCTTTTCATTAAATGAACAACAATTGTTAAAGCTCTCGCATACAGAAAATGAATATCCATTGATGCATACGGCTAGTGGCATCACCCTTGATCTTCAATGGGAAATCACCGGTGGATACTTCCTTTCTCAAATGACTTTTGAGGATCTGTCCGGGAAGCAACAATTCATTAAAATTGGTGGTACAGAGACATCTGTTTTCTCTGATGAAGATCTTCTTTTTTATCTCTGTGTCCACGGGAACCAGCATACCTGGAAGCAGCTGGATCATGTTTGTTGTGTTGCCGAGTTGATTAATAAAAACCAAAATCTTGATTGGGATGCTGTTTTCCAGTCAGCCACGAGATATCGTGGTTTACGAATGCTTGCAATAGGTTTGCTTTTAGCGCAGGATTTGTTTAAAATAACGATACCTGAGCAATTTTCGGTACGCCTTCGGGAAGATCCACAAGCAGTTGAACTGGCACAGCAGATCTCTCTTAACCTATTCTCTTCCACACAGTTTTCATCGGATTCTGTCAGCCATCGATTTATGAGATACCATCTACTCAGCATGGACCGCCCGCTTTTGGCCATCCGATATGCACTGAGACTTCTCTTTATTCCTACCCGTTATGATTGGCAATGCTATCCACTACCTGCTCGTCTTTCTTTTTTACACTACCTAATCCGCCCTTTTCGATTAGCTTGGGAAGGGATAAAAACATGGGCCAACTTCAGCCACCAATAGCAGCGAGGAAGATATTACTGGTCCTAATGCGTCATTTGTTATTTTGGAGTTTTCCCAGCGTCGCGCTGCTGTTAGTCTCCGAAATTGTAAAAGGAGATAATCAAGCTAGTCTTCTTCTAAATCACAGCCAACCGCTTATTGCCAATAATCGCCGCACTGTACAATGGTAAGAAAATGAGTTTTTGCTCAGGTAAATGATTACTCACACCACTATACAAAACCAATCCCTGTGGACAATTCTGATATTTATCAAGCATGAGGTGGAGACTTCGTAAACTCCCCCCTTTGCCAGATTTCACCTCAACAGGATAAATTTCCCCATCACGTACAACAAGGTAATCAACCTCAACAT
>Ga0307988_1000668_pt1 | contig 22725 bp, 21 predicted proteins | sample EllFjometagen183_FD_203166 | JGI IMG/M metagenome (GOLD analysis project Ga0307988, IMG submission 203166) | Marine microbial communities from Ellis Fjord, Antarctic Ocean - #183 | ecosystem: Environmental > Aquatic > Marine > Unclassified | place: Southern Ocean | collected 2014-10-08 | reverse complement strand
AGTCTTCTTTTTGATCAAACCACGTTCTTCCATCAGATCAATCAGGCGACTGACCGCGGATCCCACCTCCTCTTCATGGGATTTGATTGTGATATGGGGGGTTGCCGGAGGGTCGTATTTTCCTGAAACACCTGTGAAATCGTTAATCCCCCCAGCCAAGGCTTTTTTATAAAGTCCTTTTGGATCGCGCATGATGCAGACGTTTAACGGGCAATCCACAAAAACCTCAATGAATCGTTTTTCCCCGATCAGTTTTTTGATTTTTTCCCGGTCGGTTTTGCTTGGGGCAATAAAGGCGGCGATGGCCATAATTCCGGCATCCAGAAAGAGTTTGGTCATTTCCCCGATTCTTCTGACATTTTCAGAGCGGCCAGCGTCGGAAAAATCAAGGTCGCAACACAGCCCATGTCTGACATTATCCCCGTCAAAGACGTAAGTCATATATCCCATATCATAGAGACGTTTTTCAAGATGATGAGCCAAGGTCGATTTTCCTGAAGCGGAAAGGCCTGTAAACCAGATGACAGCGCCTTTGTGACCTTGGCGTTTTTCACGATCATTCCGAGTGACATACCCCTTGAATTGAGTGATGTTATTTTTTTGAGAATTATTCATGAATTGAGTTTTGACAATTATTCATACATTGAGTTTTAAAATATTTAGTATTTGAACAACAAACAATTTGGAAAACATTCGCACATCTTTTTATTCTTGTCAAGTGAATGAGTTTCAAATAAGATATATATATTTCCCCTTTTCTTTTTCAAATGCCTGGGGTAATTTTTTTTCAAATAAATGGGGTTCGGTCAGTTGTGATCGTTATGATTTTTTGATATTAAACGCCAAACTGTTTTTGTCTGGCCTTTGATTCGCCGTCTTTTAATTTGCTTCGTAAACCCGGCTTTGTCGGGCGTGTCTGCTTTTTTTTTATTTTTGACGCGCTTGATTTCAACTGTTTTTATATTATTTTTATGTCAAAAATTTTCAAGCTAATTTTTTTATCAGAAAATGATGAAATAAACATGCGAGCGGTATATGTGGCGCTGACCTCATTCATGGCGGGCGCGGTTTACGCCGGGTTGGCGGCTCTGATAAATGAAGTCGCTGAAAAGGTCATCATTGGCGAATCAGTGGAGAATGAACTCGCTTTTTTTCTGATCATGTTGTTTTTTTTTCTGTTTACGAAATGGCTGTCCTTGTCATTGGGCGTTGTTTTGATTTAAGAGACCCTTGAAAAAAGTCGCAACGGAATAGGGGAGTTGATCAGGCAAAGTGAACTGGCGCAAATAGAGGCGTTGGATAAAGGCGAAATCTTCACAAAGATGACTCTGGACGCCAAACAGTTGTCGCACGCATTCGGTTTTGGAATAAAATTTTTTCAGGCCATTATAACCATCGTCATTGTTTTTTTGTATGTCTTCTTTTTATCTTTCAAAACAGGCCTTTTTTTAACCTCCTTGCTTTTGCTGGGAGTTATTTATTTCCGCTTGCACAGAAAAAAAATTGACAAAGCCTATCATGACGCGCTCCGCTCGGAGTCCAATCTGTTTGAACGTTTTTGAGATGTTTTGAATGGATTCAAGGAACTCAAACTCAATCTGGAGAAAAATGAAGATTTTTTCAGAAATCATTTAAAATGGATGATAGAAAAGACAAAACGTCTGAGGGTTTTGGTGGGAAATGAATTCGCCATGATCAATGTGTTTATTTTCGTTTCGCTTTTTTATATCGCCCTTGGCTATATTTTGTTTTTTCTTTCAACCGACATGTCTTTCACAACCACCTTTAAGCTCATCTCCATATTCGCTTTTATATGGGAACCCGTCAATGTCTGCTATCTGGCTGTTCCTGAAATAGTCAGGGGTTCGGTGTCTGCCGAGAGGTTGATGGATTTAAAGGACAAACTGGAAAATTCAGTCTCTTTGGAACCTGTTTCAGAAAGGGAAACGATTGAATTTACGAAAATAGGGTATGAAAATTTTTTTTACCATTATCGGGATAGACAAGGAAAAAAAGCGTTTTCTGTGGGCCCCGTTAATTTGACCCTAAACCAGAGTGAAATTGTCTTTCTCACCGGGGGAAACGGGAGCGGAAAATCGACGTTTTTGAAACTTGCGGCGGGACTGTATGAGCCATCGGCCGGTTTTTTTTCCATTGACAGATTAAACGTCTCCATAAAAGACCACAGGCATCTTTTTGCGACGCTTTTTACAGACTGCCATATCTTTGACGATCTGTATGGCCTTGAAAATGTTTCTGATCAAAGAGCGCGGGAATTGATTGGCCTGATGGAGCTTGACGACAAAGTGACCTATAAGGACGGGCGACTTCATCACAATGGGTTGTCATCGGGTCAAACAAAACGGCTGGCTTTAATAGTGGCTCTCCTGGAAGAGAAGCCGTTTTATATCTTTGATGAATGGGCCGCCGAGCAGGACCCGTTTTTCAGAAAGACCTTTTATGAGCGGATACTCCCTTCTCTAAAATCAGAGGGAAAAACAATTCTGGCGGCGACCCATGACGACCGATATTTTCATATCGCGGATCGCATTGTAAAAATGGATTTTGGGAAAATTGACGAGGCCTAGGATATAACGATGATCGCTGATTTGCTTGATGAAAAAAAAAGGAGAAATCAAGAGCTATTTTTTTAATATGGTCTTGTATGTCTGTTTTGATATGGGCTGTCTTGTGCTTGTGAATGAGCTTATGACGTTTTTTTTTCAAGATCGGGATTTCAGGCATCTGACGCTCTTTATTCTTTTGTTTGCTCTGATGATACGATTTTGTGCCATTGGAAAAAAAAAAGCGGTCGTTCTCATAGAGGGCTTCGTGAGCGATATCAGAGAACGGATCATCGACACAGTCAGACGCACGGAGCTGGAGGCGTTTGAGAAAATTGAAAAATCAAAGCTTTATAACGCAATCACTCTGGATGCCAGAGCCATATCTGATATTATTGATATGCTCACGTCATCCATTGAGATCATATTGCTTGTCATCTGTATTGCGATTTACCTCGCGACGGTATATGTGGCGTCATTTCTATTTGTCGCGGGCGCTTTGGTCGCGGGAAGTTTATTGTATGCGTATCAGATCATCGGTTTTAAAACGTTGATTCATCAGGCCAGAGAAAAAGAAAAAGAATTGTTCGACGCGACCGGCGATTTGCTTGATGGGTTTAAAGAACTGCGGATCAATAAAAAAAAGAGCGATGATTTTTTTCACCGGAGTTTTGAAAAAAAGACCGACATAACCAGGATATACAGAATAAAAGCGGAAAAACAACTCATAAAAAGCAACGTGTTGTCCGGTTTCTTTGAGTTTATGGTGTTTGTGCCCATTTTGTTTGTTATCCCGGCGTTTCAAGAGATCCATCATTCCGTGATTATGATCACGGTCACCATGATTCTTTTTATACCTTTTTATGCCCTAAAGGAGACCGTGCCATATCTGATCCGGTCATGGATCCCTGTGGAAAGAATTTTTGCTCTTGGCAAAGAGATTGAAAATATGGCGATTAAATCGGATGTCTCCAGTGAAAAGGACAAGATGGAAACCTTTGATGAAATCAGATACAGCGCCCTGGGGTTTAAGAACACCAATGGCGATGGAAAATCTCTTTTTTCGGTTTCAGACATAAACTTGTCTGTATATCCGGGTGAAATTATTTTTGTCACAGGCGGCAATGGCAGCGGCAAATCGACCCTGATAAAAATGTTGACCGGTCTGTACCTCCCCCATCAGGACGCGTGGATATTGATGGTTCAAAGATTGAGAATATAGCATCCATTCGCTCTCTTTTTTCAGCTGTGTTCAGTGATTTTAATCTGTTTGAAAGGCTTTACGGAATATCAGATATAAACCCTGACCGAGTCAAAGAATGGATTGAAATCATGGAATTGGAAGATAAGGTCCAGTTTGAAAACGGACGCTTTACAACCTTGGATTTATCCACCGGAGAAAGAAAACGATTGAGCCTTGTGGCCGCTGTGATGGAGGAAAAACCAATCTGTATTTTAGATGAATGGGCGGCGGAACAGTCTCCCCGTTTCCGAAAATATTTTTATGAATCCCTGTTGCCCCGATTTAAAGATCTCGGAAAGACGGTCATCGCCGTGACCCATGACGACATGTATTTTCATGCCGCAGACAGGGTGTTGAAACTGGAGTATGGCCGTTTGGTTGAGGCATGAAACGGAGAAAGTTCAAACAGATTCGAATCTTTTTACGACGCCATCAAAGATTATAAACTCGTAAAAAAGGTTATATGGCTAAGTCAAAAAATTCGATAACCAAGGCGTAGTGTTTTTTTGTGAGTGAGGCCATACATGTTGTATGCCGAACGAATAAAAAAATACTACAACGCAGTAGATCGGATTTTTTACGACGCCATCAAAGGTATTGGAGCCAATATGTTAGAATGGGATATTAATCAGTCAAAAGAACTTTATAATATTGAGCGCTGGGGGGAGAAATATTTTGACATTGATCACAATGGTGAGATGACTGTCGCTGCAACCCCGGCAGGGCGCCCGGCGATAAGCTTGTATGCGTTGGCGAAAGATTTGATCAACCAGGGATTTTCTTTGCCAGTTCTGATCCGTTTTCCTGATATTGTGAGTCAACGTGTGGAACGATTATGCAATGCGTTTCAGATGTCCATGGAAAAGGAAAAATATCATGCCAATTATATGCCGGTATATCCGATTAAAGTGAATCAGCGGCGTCAGGTCATTGAAACCATCGTAAATACCGGGCAAGCCGGACTGGAAGCGGGCAGCAAATCAGAATTAATGGCGGCGCTGGCTTTGGCTCCCAGTGGCGGCGTTGTCATTTGCAATGGTTATAAAGATCGCGACTATATACGAACAGCGTTAATCGGGCAGGAAATGGGCTTGAAAACCTATATCGTTATTGAAAAAACCGCTGAATTAAAGGTGATTATTCAAGAGGCAAATCAGCTGGGGATAACGCCGCGTTTGGGTCTGCGAATACGATTGGCTTCTATTGGCAAAGGGAAATGGCAGGATAGTGGCGGAGAAAATTCCAAGTTCGGGCTGAATGCCTCTCAAATAATAGATATGATTGATCTCATTGCCGATGCTGGCTTAATGGATTCTTTGCAATTAATGCATTTTCACATCGGATCACAGATTCCAGGGATCAATGATATTCAAAAAGCGCTATGCGAGGCGAGTCGTTTTTATTCCGAGTTGATTTCTTTAGGCGCGCCTGTTAAAATTGTCAATATGGGAGGAGGATTAGGGGTCGACTATGAAGGCATGCTGTCAAATCGCCCGTTTTCAGTGAACTATACCATTGAGGAATATGCCAATAATGTTGTTTATGAATTTAAAAAAATATGCGCTGAATTCATGTTGCCAGAGCCTGATATTATAACTGAAACCGGAAGAGCCATAACCGCCCATCATGCGCTTTTAGTGACAAATATTATTGATGTGGAGCCGATATTTGCTGCAAAGACCGTTGAACCCGCTTCCGAAAATGACCCTGCCATTATTCAGGATTTATGGCATCAATTAAACAATATCAATTTGTCTTCAGCCATGGAGGTTTACCATAATGCGGTATCCTGGTTAAATGAGACGCACACCATGTTTTCTTATGGGGTGATCAATATCAGGCAACGCGCCCATGCCGAAAAATTATTTTACACGATTTGTCTGAAAGTCAGAGCGTTGCTGCAAACCAATCCCAATGGTCGCGCCTGTCATCAAACGATTGCTGAGCTTAATGACAAATTGGCGGACAAATATTTTGGCAACTTTTCTTTGTTCAAGTCAGCTCCAGATGCCTGGGCCATAGAGCAATTGTTTCCCATCGCGCCTTTGAGCCGACTTAATGAATACCCTGACAACCGGTCGACATTGCAGGACTTAACTTGTGATTCTGATGGAAGATTTAAAAAATATGCTCATTGCGAAGATGTTGACGCCAGCTTGCCGACGCATTCGCTTCTTCCTCATGAGCCATACTTGGTGGGCATATTTTTATTGGGCGCTTATCAGGAGGTTTTAGGCAGCATGCATAATTTGTTTGGAAACACCCGTTCCGTTGATGTCCATATCACGGAAAATGGCGGCTATGAAATCGTCTCGAGGTTTAAAGGGGACACCGTGCAAAAGATGCTTGCTGATGTTAATTTTGATGCCGGGTCATTATTGGAAACGTATGAAAAATGTTTGCGGGCGAATTCTTCAATTCCAGAACAGAGGCAGTTTTACATGCGGGAATTAGAGGTTGTATTGAATGGCTATACTTATTTTGAGGGATAATCATATATGAAAAATGATTTGTTTGATAAAAAGATTAACCCATGTCCGGTTAACTCGCATAATGAATGGGATCCCCTGGAGGAAGTTATTATTGGCGATCTGGATGGAGCGATGTTTCCCGCCTGGAACGTCATTAATAAAGCGACTGTTCCACAGAATGAATGGGCAAAAATTGAAAAAAGAGCGGGCGGCCCGGGCGTCGCCTATCCCAAGGAATGGGTGGAGGCCGCTGGCAAAGCTTTGGCGGGTTTTGTTGATATTCTGGAGGGAGAGGGAATACGCATTCGACGCGTTCAAAAGGTCGATTATGGATCTTCTTTCAGCGCTCCTGACTGGCAGGTTGCCAGTGGATTTTGCGCGGCCAATCCGCGTGATCCATTTATGATCATTGGAAATGAAATTCTCGAAACCCCTATGGCTGACCGGGGACGATATTTTGAAACATGGGGCTATCGGGAGTTGTTTAAAGAATATTTCAAAGCGGGCGCCAAATGGACAGCGGCTCCCAAACCGCAGTTGACAGATGAGCTGTATGACTGGGAATATACTGTTCCTCAACCAGGTGAGCCAACGCGTTTTATGGTGACTGAGTTTGAGCCAGTCTTTGATGCGGCGGATTTTGTGCGCTGTGGGAAAGATATTTTTGCCCAACGCAGCAATGTCACTAATGCATTGGGCATTGAATGGTTGCGGCGGCATTTAGGGGATGAATATCGGGTTCATGAAATAGAGAATCAATCATCTGAAGCGATTCATATTGACACTACCTTTATGCCATTGGCGCCAGGAAAGGTTTTGGTTAGCCCGGAATATATTGATATTGATAATCTGCCCTCTGTTTTAGAGGAATGGGATATTTTAGTGGCTCCAACACCGGTCCTGCCTGAAGATCCCATGGGCGCTCTCAGTAAATGGATTTGCATTAACGCGCTGATGTTGGACGAAAAAAGAATCATCGTTGAAAAACGCCAGGAGCCACTTATCAAAGCCTTGAAAGATTGGGGATTTACACCCATACCATGTTCCTTTGAAGCGTATTTTCCGTTTTTAGGGTCGTTCCATTGCGCCACGCTGGATGTCCGCAGGCGGGGAAAATTACAATCCTATTTTAATCAATAGTGGTGGAGGCAGGAGATCGGAAATGTCATATTGATGGCGTCGTAAAAATCTGATCTACGGCGTTGTAGTATCTTTCTGCTCGCACATGTATGGCCTCACTCGCAAAAAAACGCTGCGCCTTGGTTACCGATTTTTTTGACTTATCGAATATGAATTGGCCATTCAGCATCTTTTACGAGTGTATCAACCTTGAGAAGGAAAAATAGAGATGTTTGATTCGGAAATACCATTTGTAACAAAATATTTTCAAACGCGTCTGAAAGTTTATGATCAGTTTGATTTTAGTAAGTGCACAACAGACGAACTTCACGATATGGCGTCCGAAGCCTCATCTTTGCGCAAAATTCTTTTTGATTATAATGAGGAGGGATATACCGAGCTTTCTGACAGCTTGAATAGCGAATTTGATATATCTAACCGGTTGGGGAATTTTTTGGATGAGGCCTTGCCCCTTTTGGGGGGCAAATCGGAGCGAGAGCTTTTTTGCCTTTATGCCGAGCCTGTTTCTTTAAACATTCTTAAACAGTCTCACTTCAAAGGAGGCCCTGAATTTGAGCTGATTGAATATCTTAGCCACCTGGACAGTTTGGCGGACCAGCCTCCTGATATTTCGAAATGCTTTGAAAATAAAAATCAAATGAAGCTTTGGCTGGCAAAAACTAATTTTGTGTTATCGGAAATGTCGGAATATTTGCTCTGGATTATAAAGCGTCTCCAGCAACGCCATGATGCCGTGCCGGTTCTTATGTTGCGTGACACTCTGCTGATTTATTTTGGCATTATGTGGGCAAGACGTCAGGGAGTGTCGATAAACAAGCCTGAGCCGCTTCTTATGAGTCGAAAATTTGTGGGGGCGGTCACAGGCAGTGAAGATATGTATCTACATATTTCAGGTTATATTTTTCATACTCTTTTACACAACAATGTATTGAGCGATCTGACAATGTTTCGCGACGGCTTTATAAAAAAGACCCTTTCGGACAAGAGCATCGATAGCAGATTCGTCAAAGCCAGCCGCGACTATTTAAGTTCGTTGACCCTGAGCGCCGCTCCTCTTATAATCGAAAGCGGAATACATGGCGTTTTTCCATTATGGCTTCTTGCGTTGAATAATAACAAAGGTGATTTTCTGCTTTACAGCACAGCGCCCTGGCTCTATCCGATCTATAAGGATATCTTGTTCAGACAAAACTATAATGGTTTAAGGGATATTGAAACCATTGTAATACATGAACATCTGTTTCAGATTAAAGATTATTGCAATGGAAAAGTAATCGTGGAGGAAGCGCGCAATCCTGTGGTCATGAATCTTGCCCTTTACGAGCTGTGCCTTTTCAAGAAGCTGGCAATGCAAAAGCTGAGAACGTTAGATTGAACATATTAAAATAAGGATTAAATGATGATGAGTTTAAATTTAGCCATAAAAGAAGCAAACAACAAAGGGGTGTTGGGACTTATGGTCTATGTAATTCCGAATTTTCCTGATCCTGACATATATCAGGAAACTCTTGAGATACTGAATGACAACCCTTATGTGACAATTATCGAAATCACTTTTCCTGTGACTTCCTGTTTTTCTGAATTTGCCAACACAACCATCCAAAATGCGCACAGGAAGGCCGCGCTGTTCGCCGACGGGGCATCTGTTCTGGAAACTCTCCAGCCATTTAAAAAACCGACGGTCTGTGTCCTGTACCGCGAAACATTCGAAAAATTGGGGTATGAAACAATATTGAAAAAAATTCAGGGCAAAATAGACGGACTTCTGTTTGAATGGGATATTCCCGATATAGAAAACTATGTTCAAGTATCTGAACATTACGATGTTGAACTGGTTCAGTGCGCGGGATCATGGATGACGGAGGATGAAATGAGCCATTCCCTCTCTCTGGCAAAAGAAGAGCCGATTGTTTATCTGGTTTCGGCCCCTGTGACAGGAGGTGAGATTTTTTCCGCAGAAGAGATTGCCGCATGTGTTAAGAATATTAAAGAGCATCGTCCTGACGCTATGATTGCCGCAGGCTTCGGTATTGGCAACGCCCGAGATGTTGAGATGATGTCCCGAATCAAAGGGCTTGACGCTGTCATTATCGGCACGGCTTTTCTTAAGAAGATGGAACAGGGAACGACGGAAGTTTTGGCTTTTCTTGATGAAATTACTCCTGCGCTGAAAATGTAGACAAACAATTTTGATAAACTCGTAAAAAAGGTTATATGGCTAAGTCAAAAAATTCGATAATCAAGGCGCAGCGCTTTTTTGCGAGTGATGCCATACATGTAGTATGCTTAAGCGAGTAAAACAACGCTGCAACGCAGTAGATCGGATTTTTTATGACGCCATCAATTTTGAATCTTTCATTTGATTTATCCGTGGGAATGACCCATAATCCATTTTTGCCTGGAATAATGATGCGATCATTTTTTTTGTTATATGCAGCGCCAACTGTTAAATGCCTGTTGAAAATTAATAAGACTTGCCATAGCCAATTTGGGAAAAATCTGTTTTTTTAAATGGAGAACTGAAATGAGTCACACATGGAATCTGTCCAAACAATATACCAGAATCAAGCTTTGTGAATTTGAAACATTGGACGCCGCCTACGAAGCAAGTTTTATTGGAGCTGATTTTTTAGGTTTTCATATCTTCAGTGATCAGGATTATTTGGGCAAAGCGGATAAATTTCAAGAAATTTTTCGATTCTTGCCGCAAACCACCGACAAAACGTTGCTGACCGATTTAAATTTTGATGAGTTATTTAAAATACTTTCTATGATTGAGATTGACGCCATTCAATTGTATAATGATTGTTCCATAAAAGATATTTTGTTGTTCAAAGAGAAGTTTAAGCGTGTCAAGATTATCAAAGTGATGTCCGAAAAATCCGGGGAAAACTTTACGGATGATGACGATGAATTCATTCGATATTATGACGATCTTGTCGATGCGTTTCTGCTGGACAGTTTTCGCGTCGGCGGCACAGGCGTCACCGGAAATTGGACTCATTGTTCGCAGATCGTTAAAAAATGTCAATCTCCGGTTTTTTTGGCTGGCGGTCTTACCGCAGAAAATGTCTCCCAGGCCATTCGAATCGTCAAACCGTTTGGAGTGGACGTCGAAAATGGCGTCAGCAGCAGACTTGGCGATCAGCGACGAGTTAAAAATATGATGAAATGCCGATTGTTTATTGAAAGAGTCAGAGAAGTTGACTGGAAAATCAAACAAAATATACCATCTTTTTACAGTTAAGAAAATGCCCTGGTCATTTTTAGAGTATAATTTTAAAAAAAATGCTTGACAAAATTTGGGAGATATGAATATTTTGCCGCAACATTGCAAATGGCTCATGCGGCCATTTTTTTAAAAAAAAGAACGCCAAAAAAAATTAAACAAAAAATTTAAGTAAAAAAATAACAGGAACTTTATTTCATGCGCAACGCAAACCAGGTCGGACAGAAAATTTATTTTAGGTATTTTTTTTATTTTTTCAATACCGACCCGCCTGAGTTGCGCTAACGTAAAATTTTAAAAAGCAATCAAAGCCGCGGTCGGATTATCTGCCCGCGGCTTTTTTTTTTGGTTTTTCAGGAAAAAATAGCGGGCGGCCGCCTTCGGTTTTGAAATGCGACGGGAGAGCAAGAGCATGACCATCATCGGAAAAAAAATAAGGTTGGAGCGGCTGGTGAATCGAAGCACCGGCAAAACAGTCATTGTCCCCATGGATCATGGCATTTCCACGGGTCCCATTGACGGACTTTATGACATGAAAGAGGCGATTCACGCGGTGGCCCAAGGAGGCGCCAACGCCATTGTCGAGCACAAGGGCCTTGTGGGGGAAGGGCATCGAAGGAAAGGCAGAGACATCGGGCTGTTTGTCCATTTGTCCGCCTCCACCAATCTGTCGCCGAATCCCTGCGCCAAAACCCTGGTTTGCACGGTTGAAGAGGCGATCAAGCTGGGCGCCGACGGCGTCTCCATCCATGTGAATCTGGGAAATGGACAGGAGAAGGAGATGCTCAATGATTTCGGGAGAATCACGTATGAGGCCCGTGTCTGGGGAATGCCGTTGCTGGCCATGATTTATCCCAGGGGAGAGAAAATAAAAGACGAATACGATCCGGCCGCCATCCGCCATGCCGCGCGTCTGGGAGGGGAGATGGGAGCGGATATTGTCAAGGTTTCCTACACCGGTTCTGTGGACACATTCAAGGACGTGGTTCGGGGATGTTCCATTCCAGTGGTGATTGCCGGGGGCGCCCGGATGAATTCCGACCGGGAGATTTTAGAGATGGTCAAAGGCTCCATCGACGCCGGAGGGTCCGGGGTCTCCATCGGGCGCAATGTGTTTCAGCATGCCAATCCCCGGAAAATGGTGGAGGCGATTTGCGCCATTGTCCATGACGGGGTCGATGTGGATGGCGGGTTGGAGATTCTCGCCGGGTAATGGCCGCGGCGATGCGACACAGATGGTTTAAAGTCAGAGAGAAAAAAAATGAAAAAAATATGGGCCAAGGCCGATCCTTGGAATAAAGATATTGTCACCGCCGCTCTTGAAGGCGGGGCTCATGGCGTTCTGGTCCCAAAAGGGCGCTCTCCGGAAGTCAAAGAGCTCGGGAAAATTCAAACCATATCCGAAGACGGCGATCTGAAGCTGGGAACGGACGTGGTCTGGTTCACCATGACGAGCGGGGCCGACGAAGATGAGCTGGCCGCGCTGGCCAAACAGAGACAGGTGATTGTCCAAAGTTCCGACTGGACGATCATTCCGTTGGAAAATTTAATCGCAAAAAAAGTCAATGTCATTGCTCGGATCACGTCTCTTGCCGAGGCGGAAGTCGCCTTTGGGATACTTGAAAAAGGGGTGGATCATGTTCTGTTTGATTCCCCGGACCTGGCGGAATTGAAAAAAACCCTGGCCTGGATTCAATCTCAGGGAACGGTCATTGATCTTCAAGAGGCGGAAATAGAGGAGGTCCGGCCTGTGGGCATGGGGGATCGGGTCTGCGTGGACACCTGCGCCCACATGGAGTCGGGTCAAGGGATTCTGGTTGGAAACAGCAGCTCCGCGCTGTTTCTGGTTCACGCGGAGACGGCGGTCAATCCATACGTGGCGCCCCGTCCGTTCCGGGTCAACGCCGGGGCCGTGCATTCGTACATCCGAACGCCCGACGGAAAAACCCGGTATCTTTCGGAACTGGTCTCTGGAGACCCCATTTTGATCACGGACCAGACCGGGATGTCGTCTCCGGGGGTGGCGGGGCGCTTGAAGATTGAAAAGCGCCCGTTGCTTCTGGTCACGGCCACCGCCTGCGGGAAAAAAATCTCCGTCATTCTTCAAAACGCGGAGACCGTCCGCCTCGCCGATCCAGACGGGAATTTAGCGTCGGTGGTCGATTTGAAAAAAGGGGACAAGGTTCTTGTGGCCATAGAAGAGGCGGGCCGCCATTTTGGCCTTAAAATTAAAGAGACGATTGTTGAAAAATGAATACGACTGCCAAACCGATGGAAAAACAGATTCAGAACTTTCGCGAGCAGATTGACGCCATTGACGGGGATATCCTTGAGTTGATCAATCAAAGACTGACATGCGCCGGAAAAATTGGCGACCTCAAGGAGATGGGGGGCCGACGCGTCATGGATGGCGCCCGTGAAATCAAAGTCATTGAGAACCTGGTCTCGCGGAATAACGGCCCCATACGGATTCCCGCGCTCAGGCATATTTTTTATGAAATCATTTCGGCGTCGCGCCAGATTCAAAATCCGTTGTCTGTGGCCTATCTGGGACCGGAGGCGACCTTCACACACATCGCGGCCATGAAACATTTTGGAAGATCCGTCTGTTTCACATCTCAGCCCACCATTCAGGATGTGTTTGACGAGGTGGAAAAAGGGGCCGCCGGGTATGGCGTCGTCCCCGTTGAAAACTCCATTGAGGGCGCGGTGAACAACACCCTGGATCTGTTTTTTGATTCGGATTTGAAAATATGCGCCGAGACCTGTCAACAGATTTCCCATGATCTGCTGTCGGCGGGCGATGATATCCGCGACATCAAAACCATCTATTCACACCCCCAGGCCTTTGCCCAGTGCCGTCGATGGCTTCGGCTCCATCTGCCGGAGGCGGGCCTTCGGGAATGCGCCAGCACGGCCCTGGCGGCTCAAACCGCCGGGGGAACGCCCGGATCAGCCGCCATTGCAAGGAGCGAGGCCGCCCACATGTATGGATTGAAAGTCGTGGCGTCGCAAATTGAGGATTTTTCCAGAAACATCACCCGGTTTTTGGTCATCGGCCATGAAGAGATGAAGCCGACCGGCAAAGACCGGACCTCCATCATGTTTGTCGCCCCCCATGTTCCCGGCGCGTTGCATCGGGCGCTGGAGCCTCTGGCCAAAGGCGGCCTCAACATGCTTAAACTGGAGTCGAGGCCCACCCGGCGCGGCGCGTGGCGCTATGCCTTTTTTGTTGACATTGAAGGCCATCATCAGGACGGCCACATCAAAAAGGCGATGGAAGAGATGGGAGAAATATGTCAACACATCCGATGCCTGGGAAGCTATCCTCGAATCATGGATTAGACAAAACACCCGAGTACTTGGACCCGAGTCATGGACCCAAGTCATGAATTAGACAAAACAACGGACGGCGATCATATGATAGAAATCAAACCTGTGGACGTTTTAAAAAAATCGGAGATGACGGTTCGGGTTCCCGGATCAAAAAGCCACACCCACCGGGCGCTCATCGCCTCGGCTCTGTCCGATGGAATCTGCCGGATCAAAAATGGTCTGGACAGCGAAGACATTGGCCATACCAAGGCGTGTCTGCGCCAATTTGGAGTCGGGATTGAGGAGGATGGGGACGGGGTGACGGTTCATGGGACCGGGGGGGCGTGGCGTCGGGTGGATGATCCCATATACCTTGGAAACTCCGGCACATCCATCCGTTTGCTCGCCGGGGCTGCGGCCATTGGAACCGGGAAATACATTTTCGACGGAAACCATCGAATGCGCCGGCGACCGATTCAACCCCTGGTGGACTCCCTGCGTCAGGCGGGGGTCATGGCCCGTTGTCTTAACGGCGACGGATGCCCCCCGGTTGAGATCCAGGGCCGCCGAATCAAGGGGGGACGGGTCGACGCGGATGGTCGGTTGAGCAGCCAATTTATCTCATCGCTCTGTTTGATCGCGCCATTCACAGATCGCGGGCTGGATATTCGCGTGATGTCCGGGCTGGTGTCGCGACCCTATCTGGACATGACCATTGATACGTTGCGTCGGTTCGGCATTGAAACCCGCCGGTCAGGGTATCGGCGCTTTCATATTCCCGGAAAACAGAATTACCGGCCCGGCGATCATGTTGTGGAGCCGGATTGTTCCCAGGCCAGCTATTTCTGGGCGGCGGGCGCCATCACCGGCGCCCGGGTCACGGCGCTGGGAACCGGAAAAGAGACCATGCAAGGAGATGTGAAAATCGTTGAGCTGATGAGACGCATGGGATGCCGGGTCGATTATGGGAATGACGGCATATCGGTTCAGGGGGGGGAGTTGACCGGAATTGACGCGGACATGGGGGATATGCCGGATGTGGCGCCCACCCTGGCCGTGGTCGCCGCCTTTGCCCAGGGAAAAACAACCCTGCGCAATGTCGCTCATTTGAAAGCAAAAGAGAGCGACCGCCTGGAGGCGACCGCCGCTGAACTGAGAAAAATGGGGATTTCGGCCAATGCGGGAGACGACTGTCTGACCATTTGCGGGGGCTCTCCAAAGGGGGCTGAGATCGAAACCTACGACGATCATCGCATGGCCATGAGTTTTGGGGTGGCGGGTCTGCGTGTTCCCGGAATGCGAATTTTAAATGAAATGTGCGTCTCCAAGTCGTTCCCCCATTTCTGGACGACGTTGCATTCAATGGCAAGGGATTAAGGGGACAAGGGAGGTTTGACACATGCCTGGAAACAGCTTTGGAACATTTTTTCGAATCACCACATGGGGAGAGTCGCATGGAAAGGGCGTGGGCGTGGTCATTGACGGATGCCCCCCGAACATCCTTCTGGATGAGGAGACCATACAGGTCATGCTGGACCGGAGGCGGCCGGGGCGATGCGTGGCCAGCACCCCTCGCCGGGAACCGGATCGGGCCGTGATCATGTCCGGGGTCTTTGAAAAAAAAACCACCGGCGCCCCCATCATGATCATGGTTTCCAATGAGGACGCCGATCCCGCCGCCTACGCGCCTTATGCGGATCTGTATCGTCCGGGACATGGCGATTTCACCTGGCGCGCCAAGTACGGGATCAGGGACTGGCGGGGCGGGGGCCGGGCATCGGCCCGGGAGACTGTGGCGCGGGTGGCCGCCGGCGCGGTGGCCCAGCGCCTTTTGGAACAGGAAAAAATAGAGGTCTTGGCCTATACCATTCAGTTGGGAAATATCCGGGCCGATCAACGGGACTTGAGCGAGGTTCGTCAAAATTCGTTTTTATGCCCGGACCCGGTGGCGGCCAAAAGGATGCGTTCCCTGGTGGAGCGGACGAAAAAAGAGGGGGATTCTCTGGGGGGGGTGGTGGAGACGCTGATCAAAAACGCGCCGGTGGGCCTGGGAGACCCGGTCTTTGACAAGCTGGACGCGGATCTGGCAAAGGCCATGATGAGCATCGGGGCGGTGAAAGGGGTGGAAATCGGCGCGGGATTCAGCGCGGCGGCCATGCCCGGATCAGAGCATAATGACCCCATCACGCCCCAGGGTTTTTCCACAAACAACGCCGGGGGCATATTGGGGGGGATTTCAAATGGCGAGGATATTTTGCTGCGGGTGGCTGTGAAACCGATTCCGTCCATTGAAAAAGCGCAGCGGACCATCGATATTTCAGGGAACCCCCAATCCATATCGGCGACCGGACGCCACGACGTCTCGGCCATACCCCGAATAAATGTGGTTTGCGAAGCCATGACATGCCTGACTTTGGCGGATCATCTCCTTAGACAACGGGCCATCTCATGACCCCTGAGCGCATCGGCATCATTGGCGGAACCGGCCAGATGGGGCGTTGGTTTCAACGTTTTTTTGTCGGTTTGGGGCATTCGGTCCTGATCGCGGGGCGAAAAACAGAGCTGAGTTATCGGGAATTGGCGCGGCAAAGCGATGTCGTTATTTTCAGCGCGCCATTGAGCGCCGCCATTTCCATTGTGGAGACGATCGGCCCGGAGATGAAAAAGACTCAGGCGCTGATGGATATCTGCTCCCAGAAAGAAGAGATTGTCGGCCGCATGGAGCGATGCACAACCGCCCAGGTTTTGGGAACCCATCCTCTGTTTGGGCCGTCCATGGATTCAATCGTCGGACAAAACGTGGTCTTTTGCCCGGCCAGGGGAGAGGCGTGGGCCCGCCGTTTTCAAGAGATGCTGGAAGAAAATGGCGCCGTCGTCACGGAAATGTCCCCCCAGGCCCATGACAAACAGATGGCCGTGATTCAGGGACTGACCCATTTTACGACGGTGGTCATGGGTCGAACCCTTCAAAAAATGAACCTGTCGTCCGAATCCCTCCTGCCGCTTTCAACCCCGCTTTTTCGTGTGCAACTGGATTTCATCGGCCGTCTTTTTGGACAGGATCTCGAATTGTACGCGGATCTCATCGGCAAAAATCCATACCTCAAAGAGGTGGCGGGAATCTGGATGGAATCCATCCATGAGGGCCTGGATATTCTGGCGCCGCCCGATCCGGTGAAAATAACGGCGGATAAAGAGGCAAGCGTGGCCTGGCTTGAGGATATCCGGGGTTTTTTTGGCCGGTTTTGTCAAGAGGGAATGGAGGAAAGCGACCGGCTTTTAAACCGGCTTTTCTCGCATCCGCCCCACCTCCGAAAACGGTGATTCCACCAACGCCCGTCTGTTCCCCTCCCCTGACTTCAATGGATATTCATTCAGGGCTCGCTGAAAAATGACGGGCCATTTTGGAGGCGGATTCATCCGTCCTGACTTATCATATATGGATGGTCATGTATGGATGGTCATGTATGGATGGTCATGTATGGATGGGGTATAAAAATCCGGCGCCATCTGCATCACTTATTTCTATTCACTTCCTTAACCCTTACAAATTGTAAATTATTATTGAGCGAACCCTAAAATGATTCTGATTCTGATTTAGTCTTAGACCTGAAAATAATCAAATAGGGTTGCTTTTTTTTATGCTTTGGGGTAGAAAACATGCAAATTGGAAAAGAAAGGTCGATAAAAACGATGATGAGGTTTTTTAAAAAAGTGAATGGTTTCAGATAGAATGCGCCATGCCATCACGGAATATCACTGAAATGAACGCTGAAAGCCTCGTGGCCGGGCCAAACGGTCTGTGGGTGTAAACAGAGCAAATTTTAGATAAGGAGACACATGATGAGTCTGGACGGAAAAAAAATATCCGCCTCCGGCGGGCTGGTAAAAACCCGGTCATTCGGCAAGGTCAGATGCCATAATCCCAGCTGCATGGGGCGACTTGAGCCGAAATCCGGAGATAAAAGCATCAAATGCGATGTCTGCGGCATGGAGTATCGGTTGCACTGGGTAAACCCGTCTCTCCCGCGCATACGGGGTCCGGTATGGGACGTCAATCGAAAAATCGCCGGGGAGAAGCTGTCGGCGATCAGTGAAACGGAATCATAAACCCACCCAAAAAACGGAGGTTAATCAAAATGGCATTAGACAGAAAGGTCGCTTTTATCAATCTTACGTCCGGGGAAACCGAGATAAAGAGCATTCCTTTGGATGTAAGAAAAAAATTTTTGGGGGGACGGGGGCTCGACGCCTACCTGCTTTTTAATCATACCAAAGAAGGGTGCGATCCCTTAGGGCCTGACAACGCGCTCATTATATCCGGAGGAATTCTCACCGCCACATGCGCCTCCGCCACCGCCCGGACCCACATCATGGCCAAATCGCCTTTGACCGGTCTTTTGGGCAGCGCGAACATGGGGGGATTTTTCGCCCCTGAGCTGGCATGGGCCGGTTTCCATCATCTGGTCATCACGGGAAAGGCCAAAAAACCGGTCTATATTTTTATCCGAAATCAAGAAATCGAAATCCGGGACGCGTCGGCCATCTGGGGAAAGACCACCACGGATACCCAGTGGGCCATACGGGACGAGCTGGGGGACCAGGAAGTGAAAAGCTGCGTCATCGGACCGGCGGGGGAGAACCTGGTGGCGTTCGCCAATGTCATGACCGGAATCAAAAACGCCGGGGGACGAACCGGCATGGGTTGCGTCATGGGGGCGAAAAATTTAAAAGCCGTGGCCGTCAGGGGGACCCTGGACATCAAACTGGCTCATCCCATGGAAGCTCTGGAACATAATGAAGGGTTTATCAAACAGATCACCGGCGCCAAGGTCAACCAGACCCAGGGAACTCTGGGAACCCCTTTTATCTGGGGAGCCACCAATTCATGGGGCGGGGTCCGCACACGGAATTTTCAATACAATCAGTGTGAAAATGCCGATGACATCGAACCGGAGAGAATAGACGAGATTTGCGAAGAGACCATGGGGCCGCACCACATGACCGGCTGTTTCGGATGCCAGGTTCATTGCCGGGCCCAGTACAAGATACCGTCCGGGAAATACGCGGGGAAATACGACGAAGGGCCGGAGTACACCTCTCAAGGCGCCTTTGGCGGAGAGCCGGATTGCAAAAGCGCGGTGACCGTGCTGGCGGGAAATCACCTGGTGAACCAGTACGGCATGGACAATCTGGAGACCGGCAGCATCATCGCATGGGCCATGGAGCTGTATGAAGAGGGCATCTTGACCCGGGAACAGACCGACGGCCTGGACTTGAAATTCGGAAACGACGACGCGCTTCTGGAGATGGTGGAGCGGATATGTTATCGAAAAGGATGGCTGGGAGATGTTCTGGCCGATGGAGGAATTCCGGCGTCCGACAAGATCGGGAAAAAATCCTTTGATTATTTGATCCAGGTCAAGGGGATGAACAACCTTCATTCCGACGAGCGCGCCACCCCGGCCCTGGCCCTGAACATCGCCACCGCCTCAAGGGGCTCGGATCATTTAAGAAGCCGGCCCGCCATTGATCTGTATCATCTTCCTGAAAAGGTGCTGCGAAAAATATACAGCAGCCCCATCCCCTATGACGGCCCCTTAAGTTCCGAGCACACCTCATACACGGGAAAACCGTGGATGGTTTTCTGGCAGGAAAACTGCTACATGGCCGTGGACTGCCTCGGCATATGCAAATACCACACCACGTTTTTAGGCGCCACGCTTCCCAATTTTGAGGATTGGCCAAAGGTGATTTATTACAACACCGGCCTTGAGATGACTCCCGAGGAGATATGGACCATCGCCGAAAGATCCAATATGATGGAACGGCTGTTTAATCTCAGGGAAGGCTTGACGAGAAACGACGTCCGAAAGGGAGACACCCTAAACCATCGCTATTTTGACGAGCCATGCCGACGGGGCGCCCCGGATGTCATCGGAAAAAAGATAGACAGGAAAAAATTCAACGCCATGCTGGACGAATTTTATGAATTGAAAGGCCTTGATAAAAACGGCGTTCCTTTAAAGAAAACCCTTGAAAGGCTGGGGCTTGCGGATGAGCCTTCCGGGCTTCTTTAATTTTTGAAAGGAGATGATCAATGGATAAAGTCCTTATGATAAATCATGAAAAATGCACGGGTTGCAGACTGTGCGAGCTGGTGTGCGCCGTGAAGCATGATGGCGCGTCCAATCCGGTCAGAAGCCGCATTCGGGTGATGAAGTGGGAATCCGAAGGGATTTACGTGCCCATGGCCTGCCAGCAATGCGAAGACGCCCCATGCGCCCATGGGTGCCCCACAGGAGCGTTGCATAGAAATGAGGAGATGAATCGGGTTGAGATCGACTACGATGTCTGCATCGGATGCCGGACCTGCGTGTCGGTCTGTCCCTTTGGGGGAATGACATTCAATCCCATCGACCGAAAAGTGATCAAATGCGATCTGTGCGACGGAGATCCCCAATGCGTCCGTTTCTGCGAAGTCAAGGCCATTGAATTTGTGGCCCCGGACGATGTGGGCGTCATGAGAAAAAGAGACGCGGCCTTAAAGAGATCAAGCGCCTGTGTGGAGTCCGCGGCATAATGAACATGTGAAATAGTCGCTTTTCAACCGCGCGACTTCATTTTTCAACCGCGCGGCTTTAATTTTCTGAACCGCGCGGCTTTAATTTTCTGAACCGCGCGGCTTTAATTTCTGAATCGCGTGGCTTTATTTTTTAATTGCGTGGCGCCACTTTTTAATCGCGCGGCTTCAAGGACTGGGAACTTGTGACTTGGGCCTTGCTGAAAATGGCGCCGCGTGATTCGGAAGTTTTTTTATCCTCCGGAAAGCATGACGATGATATTGATTTCATCCCCGTCATGGGTCGGTTTTTTCAATTCGTTGGGGAACGCGCTTTCCAGATTCTGGTATATTTCGATGAAATTTAAAAGCGCCCCTTTTTTATCAAACAGCCTCTTTTTGATGGCCGGAAATTGCCTGGTCAGATCATCCAGGCATTCTCCAATGGTATTCCCGGACGTCTCCACCTGATTCATCTGATCCGTATATTGAGTGTAAGCCGGATGTATGGTGATGTGTATGGCCATTTTTTGATCCTCGCCCGCTTGATTCCTGATGTGGTTTGATTATTTTTCTGATTATTTTTTTTGATTATCCGTCGGCGCGCGCCATCAATCTGGCTCGCGCCGTTGGATTTTCCTCACCTGGTTTTTATCATCTGATTTTTATCATTCTGGTTTGCGTTATCGTCAAGCGGACGGGGCATGGGGGAGGCCCAGCGCGTCGGCCACGCCCTTTCCGTAAGCCGGGTCGGCTTTCGCGCAGTGTCCAATGTGGCGAATTTTAATTTCTTTCGGGGCGTCGCCCATGGCGCGGGCGGTGTTTTGAAAAAGCGCTTGTTGTTGCTCTGGTGTCATTAGACGGAAAAGGGCGCCCGGCTGGGAGTAGTAGTCGTCATCCTCCCGATGATTCCAGCGGTCCGCGGCGCCGTCTATGCTCAGGGGCGGTTCCGAGAAGTCCGGCTGTTCTTGCCACTTCCCGTAGCTGTTCGGCTCATAGCCGATGGAACTTCCGTGATTTCCATCGACTCGCATGGCCCCGTCCCGATGGTAGCTGTGAAAGGGGCAACGGGCCGCGTTGACCGGAATCAGATGATGGTTCACGCCGAGGCGGTAGCGCTGGGCGTCCGCGTATGAAAACAGCCGTCCCTGGAGCATCTTGTCCGGGGAAAACCCGATGCCCGGAACCACGCTGGCCGGGTTAAAGGCCGATTGCTCGACTTCGGCGAAGTAGTTTTCCGGGTTCCGGTTGAGTTCGAATACGCCGACCTCAATGAGGGGATACTCTTTGTGGGACCAGACCTTTGTGAGATCAAAGGGATTGAAGGGACAGGCGGCCGCCTCCTTTTCCGGCATGACCTGAATGAACATGGTCCAGCGGGGAAATTCGCCCGTCTCAATGTGTTCGACCAGATCCCGTTGATGGCTTTCCCGGCAATTGGCGATGACCGCGCCCGACTGTTCATCGGTGAGGTTTTCAATCCCCTGTTGGGTGTGAAAGTGAAATTTCACCCAGAATCGCTCGTTGTTCTCGTTGATCATGCTGAAGGTGTGGCTGCCAAAGCCATGCATGTGGCGGTAGGAACTCGGAATTCCCCGGTCGCTCATGGTGATGGTGATCTGGTGAAGCGCTTCGGGCAGGGATGTCCAGAAATCCCAGTTGTTTCGGGCGCTGCGCATGTTGGTGCGGGGGTCCCGTTTTACGGCGTGATTCAGATCCGGGAATTTCAGAGGATCCCGCAGAAAGAAGACCGGGGTGTTGTTGCCCACCAGATCCCAGTTTCCCTCTTCGGTGTAAAATTTCATGGCAAAGCCCCGGATGTCACGCTCGGCGTCGGCGGCCCCCCGTTCCCCGGCCACGGTGGAGAATCGGACGAACATCTCGGTCTTTTTTCCCACTTCGGAAAAGAGTTTGGCTTTGGTGTGGCGCGTGATGTCATGGGTGACGGTAAACTCGCCATACGCCCCGGAACCCTTGGCGTGCATGCGTCGTTCCGGGATCACTTCCCGATCAAAATGAGCGAGCTTTTCCAGAAACCAGACATCCTGGAGCAACATCGGCCCCCTGGCTCCGGCGGTCATTGAGTTTTGATTGTCCGCGACCGGAGCCCCGGAATTGTGGGTCAGTCTGTTTTTTGGGTCTTTCATGAGCCTCCTTTTTTTATCGTTCGTCTTTGATGAAGGTTTCATCGTCCGCGGGGG
>Ga0307988_1000667_pt1 | contig 22725 bp, 21 predicted proteins | sample EllFjometagen183_FD_203166 | JGI IMG/M metagenome (GOLD analysis project Ga0307988, IMG submission 203166) | Marine microbial communities from Ellis Fjord, Antarctic Ocean - #183 | ecosystem: Environmental > Aquatic > Marine > Unclassified | place: Southern Ocean | collected 2014-10-08 | reverse complement strand
TTTTCATTTGATAAGTTTTTTATATCCCCATACCACAGACTCAATAAAGTCTGCAATTAAAACCAATAAATTCCGCTTTCACTTTATCTGCCGGATATGATAGAAATCAAGATCTAAAAATAATTATAAACTAAAAAGGTGATGGTCGTGTCTAAAAAAGAAAAAGTATTATGTATTAAAAGGAATCTTTTACCAGCATCATGGGTACAAAAAAAAACTATTGTACCATTGGTATTGGATAAATTTGTTGAAAAGTGCTGCGATGCAGGGTTTGAATTTATAAACCGCCCGGATGCTGAAAAAGATGGTTCATATAAACAGATCATTCCCTATATCATTCTGCAAACCCGGGATTTTGAAAAAACAGCCATGTATAACAGGCAAGGCAGTGAAAAAAGGCTTCATGATCTTTGGTCTATCGGGATAGGCGGTCATATCAACCCCATTGATATGGAAACACAAGCTGATTCTTTTTTAAAAATTCTGAACAATGGCATGGAACGAGAACTTAATGAGGAACTTGAAAAAAGGCCCAAACAAGATATTCCCAGCTTTGTCGGCTTGATCAGCGAGGATGAAACCGATGTTGGCAAGGTTCACCTGGGCGCTGTTTTCAGGATATTGACAAATTCTCCTGAAAAATATCACCCGGGCAATGAACTATTTCAATTTACCTGGGAAAAAACAAAAAATCTGGAACGATTAAATCTGGAATTATGGTCAAAACTTGCTTTGAAACTCCTGTCCGGCCGATAAAAATTTTATAGCTGTTCTTGAAACGACTGGACCTGATATATTAAAATATTGAGGTCTCCGGATCTCCATTCATCCTCGGATAACCCGGCTTTAAAACAAAGGTGATTTAAAAATATTTCAGGATCTTTTAGCTGTTCCCACACCTGGGGCAAAAAGGTTGCACTTTTATAGTGCTTTTTAAGCATCACCCCATCAACATTAGGCCTGAGCTTTGCAATTAAATCTTTTGCATCTGTGTAATCCAGATTTTGAGGGCAGGTTAAGATACTGACCTCTATTATTGTATCCTTTAACTCTTCGTGGGAAAGCGGGCTGAACCTTGAGTCATTAAATGCAGCATTCCTTGCATTATCCATAACCCCCTTATAAATCGTTTTACCGGGATCAATATTGCCGATACACCCTCTTAGATTCCCTTTTTTGTGCAGGGTTACAAAGGTCCCCCGTTTTTCATCACGCACCAGGGTTGAAACTTTGGCTTTCAAAGATTCAAGCGTTTCATTTTCTTTTCCAAATTTATCCAGAATATTTTCCCTGGCCAGTTTTAAAAGCAAGATACCGTCTTGTTTAGATAATTGTTTTGTCATTAATAAACCTATTTTTTGTTTTGTTGAAAATATAGATCCACAAGTTCCTGTGACAGCCCAATATAAGTTTCGGGAGTTAATAACTTCATTCGTTCCTTAAAATCCAAAGGAACTTTTTCAAGATTTTCAACAAATTTTACAAGATCTTTCTTCCCGATTTTCTGTCCACGAGTAAGTTCTTTAAGCCTTTCATAGGGGTTACCTTCACCAAAAACCCTCATGGCTGTCTGGAATGGTTCTGCAAGAAGTTCCTGGTTATTATCAAGATCTTTTTGTATCACCTTTTGATTCAGGTCAATTTTGGATAATCCTTTTTTGGCATTTTTAACACCAATGGCAAAATATCCAAAAACAGATCCCAAACTTCTCAAAACAGTGCTATCACTTAAGTCTCTTTGAAATCTTGATTTTTGCAATTTAACACTCAAATGTTCCATCATTGATATGGCAATACCCATGTTTCCTTCACTGTTTTCAAAATCAATCGGATTTACCTTATGGGGCATTGTGGATGAACCCGTCTCACCTTTTTTAATATGCTGCTTAAAATACCCAAGACTGATATATCCCCACAAATCCCTGTCAAAATCAATAAGAATTGCAGCCGCCCTGATCATGGCATGCAGAACAAAAGAAATGGAATGATTTGGATTTACCTGGGTGGTAAAGAGGATGGGCTCAAGATTTAAATGGTTCGTTATAAATCGCTGTGAGGCTTTTATCCAGTCAATCTCAGGATATACGAAATAATGGGCATTATAATTTCCCGTTGCCCCATTTATTTTAGCCTGAACCCTGGTTTGATCAATAATATCTGCTTCCTGTAAAAGCCGCCAGGAAAAGTTTATAAATTCTTTGCCCACAGTTGTGGGTGTAGCCGGTTGGCCATGGGTACGCGACATCATTGGTATGGACTTATATTGTATTGCCTTTTGCTCAAGATCCAAGATGAGTTGTCTCAATAATTCAACAATAAGTTCTTTGCCTTTTTTCATCATCAGGGCATAAGACGTATTATTAATGTCATCTGATGTACATGCAAAGTGGACCCACTCTTTTATATTGGAATGCCCCAATAGATCAAGTTTGTTTTTTATGAAATATTCCACGGCTTTTACATCATGGTTTGTCTGTTTTTCAATTTCCTTAACCTTTAGGGCATCATCCTTATCAAATGTTTGTGCTATATTGTCCAGCGCTTCAATATTTAAATCTGCAAAAGACTCAAGTTTCAAATCAGTCAATATAAATTTAAGCCATTCAATTTCAACAAAAACTCTGTGTTTTATTAGCCCATACTCAGAAAAAATATCAGCAAACTGTGTTGTTAATCGGGCATATCTTCCGTCTAAAGCAGTCAAGGCATTTATCATTTGTTTTTATACTCCAATACCAAAGCTAAATAATTAAAATCATTTGACTTTTATTATCGATTTATTTAAGTTTTCAGACAGTCTTGCATAAAGCTTAAAATAGCAGACAATTTAAAAATTGACAATCCAAAAACAAGGCAATTTTTAAGGATTATTTTATAAAATATTAAATTAAAAATCCTTATGCCAAGTTACTTGACAAAAGCATAGGGAATAAAGTATTTATCAAACAATTTTTTAATAACTATTTAACTGAAAAAACAAGTTTTAGTTGCAGGAGCAGAATTTATGGCATTAACCAAAACAATCATTGCTGAAAGAATTCAGGAAAAACTTAATTTATCTAGAACAACTACCTATGAAATCATGGAAGAATTCCTAGAAATCATGAAAGAAACCATTGAAAATGGTGAAGACATAATGATTAGTGGTTTTGGAAAATTTTGTGTAAACGAAAAAAAGGCCAGAAAAGGCAGAAATCCTGCAACGGATGAAGAAATGACATTACCGGCCAGAAGAGTTGTAACCTTTAAATGCTCTGGAAAATTAAGGGATCTGATCAATTCTTAAAACTGATTCTTCTTAACAATGCAATTTTCAGAACAATTTATCACCATTGTCATCCTTGTAACGCTGGCAGGTAGTTATTTAATTGATACTATTGCGGATTTTCTAAATCTTAGTAATCTAAATCAACCCCTCCCAGCAGAATTCAATAATCACTTTGATCAAAAAAAATACAGGGATTCCCAGAATTACCTGAAGACAAATACAAAATTTGGATTTATCACATCAAGTGTCGATCTTGTGATAATCCTTTTGTTCTGGTTTTCAGGCGGATTCCAAATGATTGATTCATTTGTAAGATCATTTAATTTTAATTCCATTATTTCAGGCCTTTTTTTTACAGGTATCCTGATATTATTAAAATTTGTGATATCCCTGCCTTTTACTCTGTATACTACCTTTGTGATTGAAGAAAAATTTGGATTCAATAAAACCACTCCCAAGCTTTTTATTACCGATCTTATTAAGTCTGTTATTCTCCTTGTCACCCTTGGAGGAATACTCTTATCAACAATTTTGTGGTTCCTGGAATTTGGCGGCCAATGGGCCTGGGTCATGTGCTGGACAGCAAGCACACTTTTTCTACTTGTTGTTCAATATATTGTTCCCACCTGGATTATGCCTTTATTTAACAAATTCACCCCCCTTGAAGATGGTCCCTTAAAGGAATCCATTATCAGCTATGCAAAATCAATTGATTTTTCACTTTCCAATATTTTTGTCATGGACGGATCAAAAAGAAGCAGCAAATCCAATGCATTTTTTGCCGGCTTTGGAAAAAACAAACGAATTGTTTTATTTGATACCCTGATTAAAGAACAGTCTATTGAAGAGCTGGTATCTGTTCTTGCCCATGAAATGGGCCATTTTAAAAAAAAGCATATTATTAAAAGAATGGTTTTAGGTATTTTCCAAATGGGATTTATTTTTTATCTTATTTCCATATTTATTTCCCATGAAGGCTTGTTTCATGCTTTTTTTATGGAGGAGATTTCTATTTATGCCGGCTTGATTTTTTTTGGCATGTTATATTCTCCCATAGATCTGTTTATATCCATTCTTTTTCAAATATCATCAAGAAAAGATGAATATGAGGCTGACCTTTTTGCTGCAAAAACTATTAAAGACAGCCAACCTTTAATCAGCGCCTTAAAAAAACTATCAGTCCATAATCTTTCAAATTTAACACCCCACCCTTTTTACGTATTTTTAAATTATTCCCATCCACCCGTACTTGCCAGAATAAATTCATTAAAAACCCTATAATCAAACATCCAAAAACTTGTTAATGGCATCCCAGAGCTTGCGTTTAATTTTGGCTTCCTCGAATAAAAGCTCATGAAATGCCCCTTTAATAGAAAGAAAGGTGCAGTCAGGTAATTTTTTGCTCAATTTTTCCTGGGCTTTTGTGGATACAATTGAATCTTTTTGGGCATTGATCATCAATATCGGGGTGGTAATCTTGTCAATTACAGCATCTTGCTTTAAAATGTTAATGGATTCAAAAGCTGCATTCAGCCAGCCCCAAGTGATACCGCCGATGGCAAGGTCTGAATTTTTAGCAATCTCATCATGTAAAATCCAATAAGCTTTTGGATCATGGCATAAATTATTGCCTTTAAATCTGGCATTTTTAATAGAATAATCTCTTGAGCCAGGGGTATATTTTTGTGCAAGGGGTGTTTTAGATAATTTCTTTGATAATAATTTTGATACGGGCTTCATCATTGCCGGCAAAGTGATATCGATCATGGGTGAAACAAGGACTGCTTTTTTTATTTTTAATGGATACCTTTTCATGAATCGAAGAGCGATATGTCCACCCATGGAATGTGACAGTATATAAACGGGCAATCCTTGAGATTCTATAACCTTTAAATAGAGTGCTTCAAGGTCATCCACATAATCATCAAACCGGTTTATATGACCCTTATACCTGTTTTCAAGTTCCCGGGAAGACAAACCCTGCCCCCGCCAGTCAGGACTTACAATCGTCCACCCATTTTTTTGTAAATATTTTGCGACCTCTTTATATTTTTCAATAAACTCGGATCTGCCATGCAATAAAAGAACAAGGCCTTTTGCAGGTTTTTTGAAACTTTGCGCTATCCCATACCGAAGATTGAAATTTTTTTTTATTGAAAAATAATGATAGGCAAATATCTCGTGATCGGAAAGGTGGTTGTTATCTGTCATGGAATTGTTTAAATCTTAAATGGAAATTTTTATATTCATTGAAAATTAATACCAATTTTTCATAATTTAGTTGATTTGAATCCAATAGTATGAAATTTTATTTTTTTTAACAAGTGGAAAAAAAATCCAGTGGGAAAACAAACCCTATGAAAAAATTGATTGTTACAGCAGACCTGCACGGTAGTTATAGTTCATGGCTAACCCTGAAAAACCTTTTGGGCCCTTTGGATGAACTTGTCATTGCCGGAGATCTGTTTGATACAAAATATGGTAATTACACCCATATTGATTTTCAACCTGAATCCATAAAAAAAGATTTGATGGATTTTAATCACATGTTTTTTTATGTCTATGGAAATTGCGATTCTATTTCTTTTTTCCCAGGGTATGAAACTTTTCTGGAGTTTAGCTGCTTCAACAAAAAATTTTTTGTTTCCCATGGTCATCGTTTCAGGCAATATTCTTCAAATATCGATATTATAATCCAGGGCCATACCCACCTTTGTTTTCTAGAGAAAAGAGATGGGCAGATCTTTATGAACCCCGGGTCCATAACCTGTCCTCGAAACGGTATATATACCTATGGTGTAATTGAAAATAATTGTGCAAGTCTTATTGAACTTAAAACGGGGAATAAATTAGTTACTATAAACTTATAAATTGCTTAAACTTATAAATTACCTGCAAAAATGATGGCAAAGTGATACCATGAAACATCATTCTTAAAAAGGAGGCTCGATGAAAAACAAAGGGAACCTATCTTCTCGTGTTGGGCAATGTCCTGATTTCGATGCCTGGTTTACTGCTTTTTTCCTTAAAAACAGCTTAGACCCCTTTGCTTATCCAAGCAAGGTCGGCTCCAAGGAACAAATAGAATTTATGGTCTTTCTTGAGAATGAAGAGCGCTATTTCCCCTGTTCCGACAAAATGTTTGAGATAATCATGTCCAGAAAATATCCTCCTTTTTTAAAAAAGCATTACCAGCAGGTGTTGGACAAAATCATGGCCATGATTGATGAATTAATAGACGCTGATTATGATAATCGATTTTTAAAAGCATTGATCAAGATAAAATATGATGATGAAATCAGAACATGTCTTCTCATACCATCCAGACTTGAAAAAAAATTACACAAAATCTTTTTAAGCCGCACACATATTGAAAATCCATATTCAGAAGATAAAAATTTGGTAAACAGAAAAATTAAAGAATTTATAGATTCTGAAACGGTAAAAAAGGCATTAAATCAAATTGATGACTCATTACAAACGATACAAAATCTTTCCCTTTTTGAAATCAGAGAAAAAATCAAAGAAATTGAATTTCAAAGACGGTTGACCTTGATCACACAAAATAGCCTTTGGGCCCATGAAAACTCAAAAATTCCTTTGTTATCCAAAATTAAAAAGATCTTTAAAACCCCTATCAAAGGAAATGGTCTTGCACCATTAATGGCGCTTGTCAAAGCCAGGAAGCAAAAAATCCTCTGGCTTGCCGATGAATCCAGCGAAGCTGTAGTAGATTTGACAATCGCCAAATTCCTTGCAGATCTCGGGCATGCAGTTATTTTCGCTGTAAAGGAAGCGCCTTTCTTTAAAAAAGTATGTCTTGCAGATACCAGAACAGATCCAGTACTCGTGAAGATACTTGAAACCGCACACTTTATCCATGAAAAAACCATCAGCAAAAACAACCTGGTAAAACTTTTAAAACATGATAAAAATATCTATGTAGTGTCTGATGGAACCAAAGAAAGTTTAAATCTTTTGCTTGTCTCTACAACTTTTTCCAGGATTTTCAAAGAGGTGGATTGTGTTATATCAAGGGGCAATATCCAAAAAAAAAGATTAATTGATACACACTTTAGATTTACCCAGAACATCATCAATATCTGCCTTGATAAAAAGGCATTGATGATCACCTATAAACCCAAACACCCTGCCTTTATCAAATTTTCCCATAAGGATCTGGAAGAAAAAGCCAATCAAATAATTGATCAAATGGAATCTGCCAGGAATAAAGGCATGACTATTATGTTTTACAGCGGTATCATCGGTTCCATTCCTGGAAAAATTGATGTAGCAAAAAAAATAATGAGTACTTTTATAAACTATTTACATAAAAAATCTTCCGACCTTTTTATTATCAACCCGTCTTCCCATTATGAACCCGGCATGGATGCGGACGATCTAATGTATATGTGGGAGATTGTTCAAAGAAGTTCATATTTAGACATATGGAAATTCCAGACATCGGATGATATTGCCAAAAGCTTTTCTCTCATGAACCAAAAAGTTCCACCGGAATGGATTGGTAAGGATTCAACTTATAGTACCGGTTGTACAATAGAAATGAAAATTGCTCAGGATGTTCAAAGAGAAAATCCAGAGATGCAGCTCATTGGCCCCTCAATAGACAAATTCATGCGCCGGAACGAATATGGAGTTGGATCCATGTATGACCAGCGACTTGCAAATTCATAATATCATATTATATAAAGGAAGGCATCATGAGTCCTGAAAACACAACCCTGGTTTATTTTAGCCCCACTTCCACAACCAATACTATTCTCAAGGAAATTGCAAAAGGGATTGGTAAAGAGGTCTGTGCCGTCATTGATATTACAAAACCTGAGATCCGAAACCAGCCTGCGCCTGAATTTAACAATGACCTTGTACTCATTGGTGCACCTGTTTATGGTGGGCGATTACCGAAAGATGCTGCCGATTATTTTAAAACCATTAAGGCATCTGGTTCCCTGGCAGTATTGATAGTATTATATGGCAACCGCGAGTTTGAAGATGCCCTGCTAGAATTGAAAAATATTGCTGTTGATTGTGGATTTGTCCCGTTGGCTGGTGCTGCCTTTATAGGAGAACATTCTTTTGCTAATAATGAATTTTTAATCGCCCTGAACAGACCGGACAAAAAAGATCTTGAAAAAGCATTTTCATTTGGAAAAAAAATTGCCGGTTTACTTAAAAGTGTTGAAGACCCAACAGATTTCGATCCTGTTAATGTCCCAGGCAATTTTCCTTACAAACAAGGTACATCCTTTGGTTCTTTTTCTGTCATCGATGTTACAAAAGACTGTGACAGCTGTGGCCTATGTATCACTGCCTGCCCAAAAAATGCAATTGATGAAGCTGATAACTATGCGACCCTTGATGACCACTGTATTTATTGCTGTGCCTGCATTAAAGCATGTCCCCAGCAAGCCAGAATCCTGAAAAACAGCCCAATTAAAGAAAAGGCGAAATGGCTCACTGAAAATTGTGCCCTGCGCAAAGAACCCCAAATATTTTTGCCAGGCAAATAAATACCCGACAAATATACAGGTTTATTTTTTTTTACTTTTCAATCCCGACTCTGGCTTTCACCCCCTTTAAGAAATAATGTTTTATAGCTTTCATTTCCATGACCAAATCAGCTTTTTCCATAATAGCCTTGCTCGCCCCTCTGCCCGTAATGATAATCTCTACATGATCGGGTTTTTTCTCAAAAAGATCCAACAAATCCTGTTCGGAAAATATATTATATTTAACTGCAATGTTTCCTTCATCAAGGATGACAAGATCATGCTCACCTTTTTCAATAATCCGGGCCACTATTTTGTACCCCTTTATCCCTGCCTCAATGTCTTCTTTGGAAGGATTTCCTTTAACAAACCGCCCTAGCCCATAATGTTCCACTTTGATCTGGTCTGCCAACTTTTTTAATGCCTTTAATTCAGAATAATTCCCGGATTTTAAAAACTGACCAATAAATATTTTTTTCCCTGCACCGGCTGCCCTTAAAGCAAGCCCCAGAGCAGCAGTTGTTTTACCCTTTCCATTCCCCGTATATATCTGGATATGTCCTTTCATAAGCCCAATCTCTTTTCTTCAATCTATTTTCATTTTCCAGCCAATATAAAACTCCAAAAGTAAGGATCCTTTATTTTTTGTGCCTCAGTATTTTATAGGCGGCAAACAAGCAACAATCAAGAAAAAACAATAAACTGCAGGTAAAAATTTTATGCAACGTTAGGGTTTATAACTAAGCTGTTCCATGTGTGATATTCTTAATCCGGATTTTCTTAACATTTGCTTTTATTAAGTATTAGGGTAGGCTATAATTTATAAAAAATAGTTTATCCTGTTCCAGGACTGTGTTATTGAAAATTTTGAACCTATGGATAGGGAAAAACAAATCTGTCACCACTACCAAATGGATTGATTTAAAGAATGGATATGCACAATAAAAGTATTGCCGCAATTTTAAACAACCTGTCAGATGCATTCATGATAATGGATGCAAATGGCAGGATCAAATACTTTAATAATGTTGCAGCCAGGATTACAGGATATGCAAGCTTTGAAGCAAAGGGCATGAAATGTAAAAATATCTTTAAAACAAAATCATGTGATACAGACTGTCCCTTTTCTAATTTGGATATCACTCCAAAAATCAATTATAGACGTGAGCTTGAAATTACCCGCAAGGATGGTACAAAACTCCCTGTTGAATGCACTCGCAATATTCTTCTTTCCTCTGACGGGAAACTGTTTGGGGTGGTTGAAGTTTTTAAGAATCTTTCAAAGATAAAAAATCTTGAAAACAATTTAGTATATTCTGAATTTAAATATCGCCGTCTTTTTGAAAGCACCAAGGACATGATTTTTATAATATCCAAGGAAGGGTTGATCATAGAGGTTAATCAGGCTGTGGTAGACCTGCTGGATTACAGAGAAAAGAAAGAATTGTATTTATTGGGCAATATCAAACATGTTTTTATTGATCCAATCCATTGGCATGTCTGTAAAAAACATATCGATCTTAACGGATTTGTTCAGGATTTTGAGGTGGGTTTCAAAAAAAAGGATGGTACACGACTCCATGGCAGCCTGAGTGCCAATATCTTTCTGGATGATAATGGAAATATCGTTGGTTACGAAGGTATTGCCAAAGATATTACTGCCCGGATGGATTCTTTTGCAAGACTCTACAAACATCACCAGGAACTTGTTTTAATGAATACTGTGTCCCTTACCATGAATAGTTCCCAGGACATGAATGAAGTTTTGAACACAGCTTTGAGTGAAGCCATGAAATTGTTAAGTTTCAGTATTGGCACCATTTTTCTTATCAACCATGATCAGGCCGAATTTAAACTTCAAACCTGGAAGGGGCTGCCAAAAAACCTTGACAAAAATCTTATCAAACTAATTTTTCATGATACCCAACTCATGGAATTTTTCCTGGGCAAAGATAACAGCCTGACACCCAAATCTATTTTCCCATCTTTTAAAATCACTTTGGAAAGCCCGGATAAAAGCAAACCCATCATACTTTCATGTTTCCTGATTACAGAAAAAGAACGTCCCTCGGGATTTATGGCCTTCCCTGTAGGCGAAACCCATGACCTTTCCCTGGAAGATTTTAATCTCCTTGGCTCTTTGGGAAATTTTTTAGGCGGCTCCATCGCCAATATTAAACTGATAAGAACTGTTCAAAAACACAGAGAAGAACTCAAACACCTGACTGCCCGGCTTTTTCAATCCCAGGAAATTGAGTGTAAGAGAATCGCAAGAGAACTCCATGATGAAACCGGATCAGCACTGATTGGGATAAATTTCAACCTGGAAGCTGTTGAAAAAATCATACCCTCGGATGATCCTGTTATGAACAACATCATCGGGAACATTAAACAACAGATTAATCATACGTATGGGGAAATGAGGCGAATCTCCCACCTTTTGCACCCGGCCCTTTTAACAGATCTGGGACTTGAACCTGCCCTTGATTCCTATCTCAACCAGATAGCCAAACAAAGCTCTCTGAATATTGATTTTAAAATGGTCGGGTTCACTGGACGGATTAACCATGATATTGAGACGGTACTCTATAGATTTTCCCAGGAAGCCCTGTCTAACACCATAAAATATGCTAAAGCCACTTTTTTTAAGCTATCCATCATCAGGGGACATCCCTCAATTATTTTTATTGCAGAAGACGATGGCATTGGATTTGATAAAGACGAAAATACTCATGAACGACCTTCTCTGGGGCTGCTCTCCATGAGGGAAAGAACAGCCATTCGGGGCGGAAAATTTTTTCTTCGAACTGAAAAAGGCAAGGGCACCCGCATTAGGATTGAAATCCCAAACAAAACCGGCGAATCATCTATTTTATTGGAACCTATGAATTTTTTACAGGAGATTTATGAAACAAAAGCCGATTGAAATTGTTATTGCCGATGACCATACCATTGTCCGCCAGGGATTGAGAAAACTTTTGGAAGAAGAAGATTGTCTTAAAATCACAGGGGAAGCCATGAATGGACGGGAAGCTGTCACTATAGTCCATAAACTAGAACCTGACGTTGTTATTATGGATATTGCCATGCCTGTATTGAACGGTATTGAAGCTGCCCGGCAAATCAAGCAATCCACTTTGAAAACCAAGGTGATTATACTTTCCATGCATGATCATACACGATATATCCGAGAACTCTTAAGCATTGGTGTTTCAGGCTACCTGCTTAAAAATGCCGTCAGTAATGATATTATAAAAGCTATCAAAAAAGCTGTAAAAGGTGAAACCTATCTGAGCCCATCGATTTCCAACCGGGTAATTGAAGATTATGTCGGAATGAATCAGAAAACATCCCAGGATGAATTGTATAATACGCTGACCAACAGAGAGAGAGAAGTCTTCCAAATGATGGTGGAAGGACACACCACCAAGAAAATTTCAGAGATGCTCTGCCTGAGCCCCAGTACAATTAAATCTCATCGTTCCAACATTATGGGAAAACTAAAAATGGACAATATCTCAAAATTAATTCAATATGCCATTCACCTTGGAATCATCGATATTCAAATGTAATTGATCGAACAACTTTGCTACCTATAGCTTGTCCGGAAAACGAATTTTCCCTACAGGCTCTGTCATTTTGAATTGTCCTTTTTGAATCTGACGCTTAAGGTCCTGGGCAGCCTTGATTGCCGTCACTCTGTCAGATTGCCTCATAGTGATCGGCACTTTATGATCTACACCTTCAAGTTCTATACTGCCAAGGTCTGCAAAAAAAGTTCCTCCCGGGCATCTGGAGACACAAAGACCACAATTGAAACACTTGATCCTGTCAAATTGCTGACCTTTTTTTGGATCCCATTTAACGGCTTTGACAGGACAGATATCTTCCACACGGCAGACATCACAATGCAGGCATTTTTTCCGGTTAAATTCAATGGTTCGATTGGTTTTATTCCATACATCCCCATAGGTAATCTCAAAAATTGGTTTGCGACTTCGCACATCAACCACCTTCAAAGGAATCTGTTTGTCGGTTTTCAAAATATGGGTTAACATATCTTTGTCCAAAACAGGAATTGCCACAGCCCAGGTCATGATGATGTCAGGTCCATGCCCGGTAGTGAATCCTCCTAAAAATTGTGGGTCCATCCCGTGCATATCGGCAATCCCTTCCAGATTGGGTTTTTCAGCACTGCTGCGAGTACCTGGACCTGTTACAAAACCCTGGGCACCATTGATCAAAACCTTAGTACCGATACCTATGGTTTTTAGTTCAGGATCATTCTCAAGCGGGTTTAATTCACCACAGCCGCAGAAAGTCATTTCTTCGTAATTGCCGTTCATCTTGTCTGAATGAAATATTGTAGACACAGCAGTCTCTCCCGGGTTGACAAAAGCCAGATAATTTTTAAAGGCATTTCTTGAGGCATGAATCATTGCATGGGGAATTTGTTTAAGGGTTGTGAAAGAAGTTAATCTTTGTCCTTCATCAGTCTCGATTTCCACCAAAACCTGCTTGCCCTGGACAAGATCCCTGAAAAGATCTCCTGCTCCATACCCTGGGTTAATTTTACTATCTTCAGTGCCCAGAACAATCAGATCCAGGATACCAATTCTTTCATTTGGACAGGGTCCAACCTGTGCCGGAACAGTATTTATCCATACCTTTACAGCTTTTGTAAATGTATCCGGTTCAGCCACCTTAAAAGAAAGTACTGCATATGTGCCGCTCATCAGGGCACTTGTGGCAGTGGTAACCACGTCTATATCATGCATCTCAAAGGTTTCGCCATCCCTCACCCGATCGCAAATCTCCTGGGCTGTTAAGATAACCACCTCTCCTGAGTCTATTTTTTCCTGAATTTTTAAAAATGTTCTGTGGGATGTTGATTCTTCCATTATCATTTAATACCATAATTAAAAAGGTTCATGTTCTGATGATACCATGGTTCTGATCATACTATGGTTCATTTTTTTTAAATATCAATTCCTCTACCACATCCCACCTTATAAAGGCAAGGCGGGTTTTGACCGTGTCAGGCTATTTTTGTCACTCATTTTTTTCCGCAGTTTTTTCCTTTTCGACTTTCTCTTCTTCGACTTTCTCTTCTTCGACTTTCTCTTCTTCGACTTTCTTTTTCTTCTCTGCGTCTTTTTTTTCTTTTTCCAGTTTTTTTAATGCCTTGGCTTCTTCTTTAAGACGTTTTTTCTCTTCCGCCTCTTTGGCTGCCTTTTCAAAGACATCATAACCCAGAATAGATTCTGCAATAAATTCTGAAAGATCTTTCATAACAATATCAGATTCCAGCGCATTAATTCCCACCTGAAGTCCCTGATAACAAAATGGACAGCAGGAGACAAGGTCTTGTGCGCCGGTTTGTTCAGCCTCTTTGATCCGCTTTTGGGCCATGCGACCCTGGATTTCAGGGAACCCTGCCTTTAATCCGCCGCCTGCGCCGCAACACCTTGAATATTCCCTGTTTCTGGGCATTTCGACAAGATTTAGTCCAGGAATGGCTTCCATGATCATCCGAGGTGCATCAAATCCACCAGTGGCCCTTCCAAGGTGGCAGGGATCATGAAAGGTAATTGTCTTGTTAACAGGATGGGTAAAGGTCAATTCGCCGGTTTTTACCAGTCGGGCCAGATATTCAACTGTATGCAAAACTTCAAAATTCAATTTTGCGATTTTAGGATAATCCTGCATTATGGTTTTAAAACAACCTGAGCAGGAACTGATCAATGTGTCAATGCCAAGGCTGTTGAATTGTTCAATATTTTCCTGAAATAATCGCTTATATTCAGGATCACCCATCCTGAGCAATACACTGCCGCAACATTTTTCTTCCTTTCCAAGTACCCCGTAATCTATACCCAAGGCATCCAGGACATTGACGGTATTTATGGCCACCCTCTTGACATTTGCATCATAGGAGGCTGTGCATCCCAGAAAAAGAAGAACCCTGCCCTTTGTTTTTTTGATTTGCCGGGGTTCTTCGGCAATCAGGCCATCTTTTTTTGCACGGCGGGACCACTTGGTCCGACCTGCCCTTGGCTGCTGCCATGGGTTATCAAAGGTCATCACACTTTTTCTCAAGGCTTTCTGGGGTTCCAAAGGGCCATAGCCCGCCCGCACAACCAAGCGTCTGAGTTCTTCCCAAAGACCCACCGTATCAATATGGGCCGGGCAAACAACTTCACACTGGCCACAGGTGGAACATTCATAAAGGCTATATACAAATTGATCCATCTGTTCTTTGGTAACTTGCCTGTACCCGGTTAATTTTGAAATGACTTTTTTCAATGACTCCCCGACTTTATCACTTTCCATAATTCCGGCAAGAAATCCGTTCTGGGTTCTGGCAAGCTTTAAAAAATCTATTATTTTTCTTCGGGGAATCAGTTCTTCTTTTGAATCCTGGTCATAAACAGGACACCAGGTAAGGCACTCTCCACATCGGGTGCAGGAATCAAGGGCGATTAAACGCTTTATATCCAGCTTATGTATGGGTATCTGTCTGACTTTTTCCCTGGTATTTTTTTCCAGATCCAAAGGCGAAATACCCTCTTTTTTATCTATTGTTTCATCTATTTGGGAGTCAGAGCTCTTTTTTTCTTCTTCGGTCATTTTAACACCTTTAAATTGTTATTCCGATTAAACCCTTTTCTCATTTTTAACACCATCAACAGCTTCTATAAAATAGGTCAGAGGCGTGTTAAACATATGCCGCATCTTCCCAAAGGGCAGCCAGGCAATAAAAACTGCCGCCACCACACCATGGGCGTACCACATCAGCGGGTATACCTGACCCCAGTCAATGGAAAAGAGTGAAAACACTTTGGAAACCAGATATCCGACAAAGGAATAAACTGCCATATCAAAAGGAATTGCTGTCACAAGAATCCTTGCCCCTTCAAGGAAAAATCCCAGCAGGACAAGAGTGCCGATGAGTATAAGGGTAATATTATCCTGGTATTCTGAAACCACATGATCCGGCTTAATAATAAATCGCTTTACAATGGCCCAGATAATGCCCAGAAGAATAAAAAGGCCTAAAATATCATTGGCAAAGGCTGTAAACCAATGGTTCTTATCTATAAGTGCTGTGAGCATGTTCCCTTCGGGATTAAAATAGAATCCAATGGCGGTAAAAAGACTTAAACCAAAACGCAGCAGGATGGCGGTAAAAATAAGGGAATGCATTGACCATCTGGAAACACTCTCTTTAAGAATTCTCCTCTGAAAAAGTATATCCAGAATAAATATTTTTATTAGACTGAAAACCTGTTTTGAAAAAATTGTATTCCAGATTGATTCCGAGCTTAAGCTGATTTTCCTGTGAAGGGATGTTTCCTCTCCTTTTACACTTCCCTTGAACCAGAAAGCAATCATGAAAAAAATACCCGCCATAAAGATAAGGCCTGCAAGGCCAAAAATAGGATGGCCCACTGCCAGGGGTGAATTATGGCACATCATGCAAAGGATACTTTTTGAAGGAAGTACTGCAGCAGGAGCTCCCACCAGATTATTTTTAAAATGACATTTCCTGCATGTTTCTTCATCTTCTACATCTGAAAGGATATGGTTTGAAAGGCTTATGGGAACACCATCATAATCATTGTGGGAAAGTTTCACTCTAAAATCTTTTGGATCAAGCGTTACAAATTTTGATTGAAAATGACATGCCTGACAAGACACCCTTAAATGCGGGGCATTGGCAGGTGATTCAGAATGCGGTGTGTGACAACTGATACATGTCACTCCTGTTTTTGTTTTATGGGGTGAACGGGCAATATCGGTATGACAATTAATGCATGCAATAAAACGATGATCAGGCTGGTTATCGTGGAAGGTATCCTTTGTAATCTGCAGGCTTACTTCAGGTTCAACGTTTACCTTTATTATATCGTCTTTTTTGTGACAATCAAAACAAAAGGACTGGGATGCAATAACACCCTCGTTAGTGTTTATATTTGGCATTCTGTGGCAATCAATACAAACTAAAGGGTCTTGGGGCAAGGCTCTTTGTACCAAAGATTTTTCTAAAGGTTCTTCAATGACCTTTTTCACATTTAATTCTGGAAGATTTGCTGCAAAAGCCTGGGTGCTGTTAAAAGCTGCCATGGAAACCATCAGTGCACAACCGACTATAATAGATAATATTGTTTTTAAATTCATAAGGGCATTCCCATTTGAAATTTTTATTTTATTAATCAATTTTTTTGCTCAACTTGCCTGCTCAGTTTTATTTATCAATTTTATTTATAAAAGCTTTTAGTCGTTGATCATCTGTTGCCTTTTCCATTCTCCAGGGTGATCTTCCATAAATCTTTGTTTTTCTATTTTTCCTGTAAAAATGGCTTTTTCCATTGGGAAAATATCCGGGGCAAGGTGGGTATCCGACATATGAACCACACCAATATACATCACAGCTAATACTGCTTCATAAAAGTGGAAATAACCGGCTATATTAATAAAAAATCCCGGAATGATACCTGCAAAAAACTCTGGAAAACAAAGGATAAGACCTGTGATTCCCATACTTTGCATGCCAAGCAATTCGCCCCAGTAATCAAGTTTTTGAAGATAGCTGAACCTGTCAAATAATGGGGGAGTGCCCTTGTTAAATACATACCTTAAATTTTGGAACAGATCACTGACATCCTTTTTTCCCGGCAAAATAGAATCCGGTCCACGAAAATTTTGCTTTAGCACCATTTTATAATAAATAAGCCATAAAACATGAATAAGTATGCCAAAATAAAGAAACACTGCACAAAACCTGTGTAACCATCCGGCAGCACCGGCCCCTCCCATCAGGGAGACCAAAAATCTTGTCCATCCAAATCCACTGAAATGAAGAAGAAAACCTGAAATTGCAAGAAACGTAAAATTAAAAATAATGACTATATGCAAAATCCTGTGCAGGATATGAAACCGCTGAAAAGTTTGGGGGGAATTTAATCTGGTTTCCATCACTTATGTCTCCTCAATTTTTCATGGAGTTTTCTTAACATCAAAAGTCCGGTGTGCATGTAGAAAAAAACAAGTACTGCAATAACAAAAAACAAAGACAATGCGCGCATTAAATGGACCCATTTAAGACTCGATTTTTTGGTATCACTTTTCAAATCAAAATTATTTGTGCCGTCATGAATAATAATATTTGCAAATTCAGGTGTCGCATCTGAATGGCATCGTCTGCAGGCATTCAATACTACATCCTTATCTTTAAGAGAGAGCATGGTATGGGCTCCATGACAATCCGAACAAAATGCTGCTTTATCATATTCCAGATTTACCGCAGCCTTGCCATGATAATTTGCAAGAAAGCTTTGTTTTTGATCCATATGGCATGTCCCACAGGTTTGTGTCATCATCTTACCCGTCTGAACGCGGGACAGATGGGATTTTGAATAATGGGCGGAGTGACAATCTCCACAGGTAGGCGCATAACCCGTTTCAGATAATTGGGTCGTTGTTTTTTCTTTGAGTGCAGCCTTTGCATGTTCACCTTTTGCAAAACGCGCATAAGCTATTTTATGGCATTTTTGGCAGGTTTGATAATCAAAACTTCTTTTTGTTTGGGTTTTAAGAAAATCAACAGCCGTTGTATCCGGGTGATTTTTTTTAGTTTCGATCCCCATGTCTGGCCCTTTATTGGTCATGGAACCGTGACATTCTTCACATTTAAGACTTGCGTGGGCACCAACCGCATATTGACTCATATCCACAAACCAGGTGGAAAAGGATGCATTATCAGTCCCTGCACGGGCATTAGAAAACCATAAAAGTACCAGAAAAAAGCATCCGGCTGTCAACACCATGCCCATCCATCTGGCCTTCAATTGAGTTTTAATTTTTATAGTTCCGGTTTGCAATTTGTTCTCCTGTTATGAAAATTATGGTGTTATATATTGCCTAATGATTCCTTAAATTGCACAGAGTTATTGAACATATTTGTAAAATACAATTCAAAAAAAGAAATGGACAGAACATGCAGCAAATCAAAAATGACGATTGCTGTTTTTAGACTTTCCAGATTCTCATCAATTTCCCTTTTTATTCTGCGCAGCTCAATTGTTAATTGTTTGGCAGCTCTGGTGATTCTTTCATTAAGGCCGGGCTTTAGAATTAACACCTTATTTTTTTCAAGGGCTTTCAAGCGTTTGAACATGGATTCAAGATAGACCCGTACTTTTTGCGGTTCATAAACTTTTTGTCCGATCAACCATTGTATGGGTAAAAATTCAAGGCTGCCTGCTACAATTCTGGAGTTGCTCAATTCACGTCTGATGCTTAAAAGCAGTTCTTTCGCTTGTTTTCCGGTTATTTTTTCTTTTAAGGGAGTACTTTCCAATCTATATTTTGAAGTACCACGATTTTGAACCATACAAGTTTCAGAGATTACTGCATCTATAATAAACTGATTGGCTTCTTTGAATTTAGGGTGTTCAAGATGAGGTCCCAAAAGGTAAAAAGATCCATTATTATATGGCACCCTTATAACAGCAGCATTGTTGATAAGTGTTTTCTCAGCAATTTTGCGACTGGTCAGAAAAGAAGTTTTCGGCGTAAAACCATTATAAACGGCAACCACCCAGGATGGATCGCCTGCTTTCATGCCGGGTCCGCCATAAAGAGGTGCTGTAAATTCAATAGGCGTTTCTTTGCCATAAAATGAAGTGGTTTTCAATGCAACAGCTTCCCTGACCGGGTGAAACACAAAATCACAACCATAGGATGTGCAGAATTTGCAGGTCTTAATTTCAGCAAGCGGAAGGGTTTTGCTTAAATTTGTTATTTTAACATCAACAAAATTAAACCAGTCAAGGGGTTTTTTAGACGAGTTCATGGGGAGATAGGCCCCTGCACAGGAACCAATATATGTACCGCCTTGTTCAACAAAGGCCTTGATGTTTTGACCACCTTCTTTTCCAAGGCTTTTTGCCACGGCAAATGTATCCCCGCCAGAGACGACCAGTACATCAAGCTCTTTTATTTCGTTGTTTTGTACAGAAAATTCATCCAGAAAAACCAGATCATAAAAACCTGCCTTTTCAAAAAGGTCTACAAACCAGAGCCAGGAATGGGAAGTCCCTGACCCTGCATACAGCCCTATTTTCGGACCCTTCATTTTTTTTAACCTAAAATATCATCAATAACAGCATCCAGGGTTTCCTGGGTCAGTTCAAGGTCAGTACCAATACTTGCCAGTTCCAGCATATTTTCTTCGGTAAGTTCAGGACACATAAGACAAAAAATCGGCTGGATTCCAAAAATCATTGATACGGCCTGCCTTCTTTCCCACCATGCCGTTATCTCATCATCACCGGACAAACCAAAATCATTAAAAATAGGTCGTGTCGGACACCAGGGTGAAAAATGGCCGCTGCCTGGAATCTCAACCACGCCTTTAATTGAATCAAAACTTTCTTTGATCTCTTCTATGGTGGTTTTCCCGCTAAATTGTGCAACAGCAAAGGGATCAATGCCATATTTTGCACACGCTTTTAAGGCACGGCCTGCATCAACAGCTGACAGGCCTATGTTTTTGAATCCAAGCAGGGCATAGACATCAGAGACAAGTACTCCGGGTTCATCCTTTTTTGATTCTTCCAGCAGGCCGGGATCTTCATCAATAAAGAGTGCTGTATTTGTTGCATAGGGTGTGAAAAAATCAGCACTGTGCCGGTGGATGATGGGCTCTATCCATGCTTCCACATCTTCTTCGCCAAGAGCAGAAAGAATTTGAGCTATCCCTTTTTTCTCAAGAAAATCATTCTCCTTGACCTCTTTGAGTATTTCAAGGGACCGTTCAACATAGTCTTCAGGTTCGGCTATCTCTATTAAGCCCATTCCTCTGAAGGCAAATCCCTTCAAGTTCTTGGAACCAAATAATTTTCCAAATCCAAACCGGTCAGGGCTAGTCCAGTGGTTATAACATACCTGTGCATGATCTGACCCGTTCTCACCGGCAGGACCAATCATCATGGTCTGGAGTAGATCGTCACCCACAAATTTTCTTAGTGCATCAGTAGATTCCCATACATCTTTTCCCCAGATATCAGCGGCATCTGAGATATCTGCAACACCATCATGAACCCATAAATATACGGGGGACTGGGATTGGCCTTTGACCACAATATAATCAAACCCTGAATATTTAATCTCCACACCTGCCTTATATATAACAGGACAATGACAGACCTTTCCTGTGACCGGGCTTTTTGCTGTTATCTGGCCGGAAGCGGATGCAGGATAGGTTGTGCCGCTGAGCAATCCTGTTCCAATAACGATGGGGTCATCTTCAATGTATTTATCGTATAAATATTTTGTAATACCAATACCACCTATTTTTTCTTCAACAAGACTTTCGTCCAATTCCTCTTCTTCAACTTGAGCCGAATTTAAATCTATGACAAGGATCTTATCAGTTGATAAATATTCCATATCAGTGTCTCCTTTTAGTCCAAAGTAATTGCATCTACCGGGCAGAATGCAACGCACATGGGCCCGTAATCATCCATATCTTCGCAACGGTCACACCCCTCTCGCAGCAGCATGGGTTTTGCTGAAGCATCAGCTTCTTTGTCAGGATCAGCCTCTTCACCGATTTTGTTTATTTCAATTCCTTCGGGACGAGCTACAATCAATACATCTTCTTCTTTTAAAAGCATTCCAAAATAATCTTTCTTTTCCTTGGCTCTATACGAAACAATACATGCGGAAAGAAAGGCAAAACCATCATCTCTGTGATAGCTGCAAACCATTTCGCAGGCCATGCAATTGTTGCATTTTAAGGCATTGATTTGGATTCCCATTTTTTTCCTTTCAAATGTTAAATATTTGGTTGATTTAAATGTTAAACAGCATAATATTTGCTCTGGTGTAACTATAAAGATTACAATCTCAATTCTCTTCTTCGTAGTCAATTGAAAAATAAATGTCAACGAAAAAAGATTAAAACATCTGATGTTTTAATCTTTAAATTATCACTTGACAATGACAAATGAAAATGCAATCGATAAACCAATCAATTTGGAAATCGAATTTTTAAAAAATCAATTTGGAGAAAGAATAACATCGTGGGTTTTAAATTTGAAACAGTAAAAGCAAGTCGAATATCAGAAAATATCTCCGAACAAATTCGAGCGGCAGTTTTAAATGGCGAACTGAAAATCGGTGACCAGCTGCCCCCTGAAAAGGAGTTTGCAAATCATTTTGGTGTAAGCAAATCATCTCTTAGAGAAGCATACAGGGTTTTGGAAGCCTATGGTCTTCTTGAAATCCGACAGGGAATGTCTGGAGGGGCCTTTATTAAAAAGGTGGATCTTGGCACTGTAAAAGACAGCCTGGTAAATTACTTTTTTTTCGAAAACCCCGGACTTCGTGAATACACTGAAATCAGAACATTTCTTGAACCGCAGGTTGTTAGAATTTGTGCTGAAAAAGCCACTGATAAAGATATTGAATACCTTGAAAATAACATCTCAGCCATGGAAAGCGAGCCGGATGCTAAAAACTTCATCAGCGACCTTGATATTGCATTCCACAAAAAACTGGTTGATATTACCGGCAATAAAATTATCAGTCTGGTTGTTGAAACCATTCAAACTGCATTGATTAATATCAAACGTATTGTGCATACGGATGAACATTTTCTAAAAATGGTATGCGAAGGGCACAAAAGAATTGTAGCCGAATTAAAAGAGCATGACCCTGAAAAAGCGAGTAAAGCCATGCTGGAACATATTAATGAAGTAGAAAAAGGAATGTTGGAAAGTAAAAATGGGGCTATGATCTTTACTGAAAAGGGACTGTTAAAAAAAACCAGTAAAGCCGATATGTCCAGAAACATTTAGCAGGAGGAATTAGATGACCGAGATACCAAAAGAATCAAAAGTTGATTCTGCAATTACAAAAAAATTATGTGAAATCGTC
>Ga0307988_1000666_pt1 | contig 22737 bp, 21 predicted proteins | sample EllFjometagen183_FD_203166 | JGI IMG/M metagenome (GOLD analysis project Ga0307988, IMG submission 203166) | Marine microbial communities from Ellis Fjord, Antarctic Ocean - #183 | ecosystem: Environmental > Aquatic > Marine > Unclassified | place: Southern Ocean | collected 2014-10-08 | reverse complement strand
ATTTTATACCTTAAATCACGCTACTATAAATAGTGATCCAAAACAAATAGTTTCCAAAAAAATATTCTACTATATGGGAAACAGTCATCGTCAAATGAGTTAAGATTCCATTCAACTTAATTGGAGACTATCTGTAACAAGCTCTTCCCATCCTTCTATATAAAAGTGGAAAATAACAATGAAGACAGAAATTAATTGGGGGGATAATCAGCCCTTTTTTTTAAGTCTTTGCTGCATTTAAAAAACGGAAGTTTCTTAGAAGCAACTTTGACAAGTTTTCCGGTTTTTGGATTTCTGCCGGTATAGGATTGATATTTTTTTAAGTTAAAGGCCCACAACCCTCTAATTTCGACTCTATCTCCCTTTGCAAGGGTTGTTGCAATTTCTGAAAAAAATAAATTGACGAGGTCAGTTGATTCCTTTTGAGTCAGAGAACATCTGTTTGTAACTATTTCAATCAATTTTAATTTGTTCATTTCTTTCCCCAATGTATTAACCCAGATTAAAATCCATCCAAATCAATATAATCAAAAAATTAATGGATTTTCAATAGGTAAAAACCCCTATTTTCAAAGAAAAAATTCAACTATATTTGAAGAAGCATGATAAAATTTTTAAAAATACCGTTAACGTATAATTGGAGATTCTGAATAATATAAACGATTACGTTTCAGTCAACTTTTATCAAAACCATTTTTTTTCAAATTCAAGATAGACATCTTTAAAATCTGTGAGAAGTGATTTTGATAATATTATTAGTTATATTTTATAGGAAAAGACTATATCTGATAAAAAATGTGAAAAAACAAGTGAAAAACATCTAAATTTGTTGAAAAATAGGGGTTTTTACCTATTTACATGGACAGTTTTTTATAATAATTATTCTTCTGTAATAACAGTGACCTTTTTTTACATTTTGGGCACCTCCGATGTTATTACAACCTTGAATGGCCCGATTCATACTCGGGCTTTTCATTTTTAAAAATCAGCATACAATTCATGGCAGTACAAGACAAGTAAATTTTCAAAAACCAATTCAAATATATGGAAAAAGGCTAAAGCAAACTAATCAAAAAAAATTACATTTTATTGGAGACCAACTTGATTTTGTTAAAATCCTGAAAATTATTTATTTTACAACGTCTTTCAATGCTTTCCCCGGGACGAATTTAGGTGCGTTTCTGGCAGAAATGTTTATTTCTTGGCCTGTTTGGGGATTCCTTCCTTTTCTGGCTTTTCTGTTAACTGTTTTGAATGTTCCAAAGCCAACCAGTGTAACAGAGTCATTACCTGAAAGAGCTTCAGTAATTGCATTGATTGTACAGTCGACAGCGGCTTGAGCATCTTTCTTGCTGCTAAGTACTTCAGAAACCTTGTTAATTAAATCTGCTTTGTTCATTTTGATTGCTCCTTTTTTAAAATTTTATCAGTTTTCTTAAAAACACCTTCATTCCCATCCGTAATTATCAATTCCTGACAATGATGGCACAACATATTTAACTTTTGGACATTACCTTTGAAAAGGAATCTTTTACAATGAGGGCAGCGATATTCTTTAAGATCTGGATTGCCCTGCATTAGTGTTATCATCGGCCCTAAAATATTTGAATTACTCATTTTCATCCAATACTTTCCTGACTGTTTTTGCCAAATCATTTTGGGAGAAGGGCTTTTGAATGAATGCAACACCCTCGTCCAGAACGCCATGATGGGCGATGGAATTAGCCGTGTATCCAGACATGAAAATGTGCTTGATATCAGGATAAAGGAGTTGCAGACTTTTTACCAGCTCATCCCCGTATATTTCAGGCATTATCACGTCGGTCAAAATCAGGTGGATTTGGTTCGTATATTCCTTGGCCAGCTCTATGGCTCCCTTTGGTGAGTTAGCGGCCAGCACTTTGTAACCAAATCCCGTGAGGACTTTTTGAGCAAGTTTCAGGATTGAGATATCATCATCCACCAAAAGGATAGTCTCACAACAGCCTTGTGGAATTGCATCTGTACTTTTCTCTTGCATTTCAACAGCTTTGCAATCTTCCCAGGGCAGGTAGATCGTTATGGTTGTCCCTATATCCTGTTCGCTGTATACATTGATGAACCCTTTATTTTGTTTTACAATGCCGTAGACGGTAGCCAAACCAAGGCCAGTACCTTTTTCTATATCCTTTGTGGTAAAAAATGGTTCAAAAACATTGTCCAATATTTCTTTGTCCATACCGCAGCCATTATCGCTTATTGTCATCATAACAAAACCACCGGGAATAAAACCGGTATGGTAGGAGCAATAGTCTGCATCCAAGACCACCATATCAGTTTCGATTGTAATCTTGCCAACTCCGACGATAGCATCTTTGGCATTGACGCACAGATTGATCAGAATCTGGACAATTTGGGAGGGGTCCATCTTGACAGGCCAAAGGTTTTTTCCTGGAAACCAGGCAATATCGATGCCCTTGCCGATAAGGTGCTGGAGCATTTTAAGCATAACTTCTATGTTTGTGTTCAGGTCAAGCACCTTAGGGGCTATGGTCTCTTTGCTGGCAAAGGCCAGCAGTTGCCGGGTAATGCCTTTTGCATGTGTTGAAGCCTTGAGAACTTCATTGAGTTCAGCATGCAAATGCCCGTTTGGATCTGCATCGGTCATGGCCAGTTCAGTATAACCCATGATAGCCGTGAGTGCATTGTTATAATCGTAAGCCACACCGCCTGCCAGACGGCCCAGGGATTCCATCTTCTGAGCTTGTCTTAATTGATCTTGGGCTTTATTTTTTTCAGCAACTGCATCCAGATACTGTGTAATATCTCGGTAAATAGTCATTTTTGAAATGGTTCCATTTTTATTTTGAACCGGCATATTTGTTATACGATAGTGCCTGTCATCAAGAGGACTGACAATGTTAGTTTCCAATGTTTTCCCCTTTGCAACTTCATCGAAAACACACCAGTCACATTTATGATCCAGACCGTGCAACACTTCATGGCAGGTCTCGCCTGTTGCATCTCTCCCAAGGCGTTTGATCATAGCAGGATTCAGGTATTCCATCGTGAATTTTGGTGAGCAGATATATAATTGATCAGTTATGGATTCCATCATGGAGCGATATTTGATCTCACTTCTCTTTAAGTCCTCTTCTGCCAGTTTCTGTACTGTCACATCCTGGGTAAGTATCAGAATACCGTTTGCATTTTCCCTTGTGCCCAACATTGGGGCTACAGTGGCATCCCAATAACTGGTCTCCTTTTGCCCATCTCGTTCCACAACCAACTTGGCTCCACATCGGGAGTCAACCTGTCCGGTGTCTCTGACTTTCTTGAACCATTCCTCCACTTGTGAACGGCTGTTGGGTACATAATCGAAGTAAGACATCCCCATGGCTTGCTCAGGAGTATACGGGGAATGGTTCCGGATGAGTTCGGCATAAACATGATTGAACCTACGTAAGACAAAATCATTATCCAAAAAAGCGATCCCCGCAGGAGTATTATCGACGATGTAATCACTTAACAGTTTGTCGCTAAGTATTTTCTCCTCAGAAATGCGGCACCGTTCTTCACTCTTTCTCCAGGCCTCTTCTAAACACTTTAAGTTAAGACGCTCTTTTTTAAAAGTTTTTACCTGATGTTCCAATTCTTCATAGGTAGGTTCTTTGAGCATGATTGCTGGCCCTCTTTTTATGGTTTATCAGATTTTGATAAGCTTACGTGAAAATTGACTACAACATATGCAATAATTCAAATTGGTTCTTAAATCACAAAGGAGCGTGGAATAAATTTTTCAGGAAACACAGTTTTAAATTATCATCTGAATTATCCAACATATCTATCTTCGTTAGCTGATGGTTATAATAAAATTTGTCGGTATAGATGCGGCCCTTATTGTGAACAAAGTTGTCCGTATAAAATTAAAAAGATCTTTTTTTTGTTTTTTATAAAATTACTTTGCAACAATTTAAGTAATTTTGATCCTCCCATTTTTAGTTTGCGTTTAAGTCCTTTTAATTTAATAATTTATTTATTTGTTCCAACATAACTTTTGAATCGATTGGTTTAGCCAAAAAAGCATCCGCACCAGCAGATAATATGCGTTCACAATTTATTGGGGTATCATAGCCTGATATAGCAATTATTTTTATAGATGAAGTGATTTTTGCATTTTTAAGCTGCTGACAGACACTAAAACCATCCATTTTGGGCATAAGTAAATCCAAAATGATGAGGTGAGGTTTAAATTGAACAGATTTCATACCAGCAGCAAATCCATCTTTGGCAAATTCGAGAAGGAAACCCTGAGATTTTAAAAGTTTTTTCAAATATTTTCGAATTGAATATTCATCATCCACAACTAATATCTTTTTTGAAGGGTCGTCTCTGTATTGTGTGTGCATTTTTTGATCATTCATGAATTCCAAAAAATCTTGTTCCGAAATCCTATGATGTCCACCGGCTGTTTTGGAAGCCTTTAATTTGCCTAATTTTATCCAGCGCCAAATTGTTGAGCGAGAAACATTGCACAAATTTGAGGCACCTGCGATCGTAATATTTTTTCCCATCTAAGAAATCTTTCAATTTTGTTAACAATTTTTTATGAATTCACAATTTTATTAAAATTACTCTTAAAATCTTTATAAAATGCGAATTTATTTCAAATGTAGCATATGTCTCATTTGTTGCAAGTCTTTTTTTAAACTTTTTAACAAATTTTATTTCCTTCATTGTTTTTTGCCAGTCCGATAAAATTGTTTTTAATGAAGAATGATGATCGAACGACAATACCTGAATGTCAAATTCGACAAATTCCCAAGGGTTTCTTTCACCAGTTCAGAATTTTTTAAGATTTGCCATGATACAAGATATAGTAAGGATAGATTTTTCAGTTTCAGAGTTGCAATTAAAATATATAACTATACAAAAAATCAATAAAATCCATCTCCCATTCAATTTAATTGGAGATAGAGTAGATTTTTGCTCGGACCCCGGAAAAGAATTTTTTATAATCTGCTAAAATGTGATCTATATATTATATCGTTGAATTTAGAAATATGACCGGTAACACCACCCCAGGCTTATATAATTGAATCAAAATTCAAAATTGAAAAGATGTGAGATACAATATGTGGGGATGCCAATAAATGCATTATGGGATAAGGATTTTTGCCAGTTGGGAAAATCCAATTCCTCCTTTTCCTTTTGTTATCCAGGCAGGTTTGAATGTAAGCCTGTCTTGAAATGATAGGACATTGGCGACACCAACCGCATTGGGAAAATATTCAAACATAGGTTCATCATTAGGCGAGTCACCAACAAAAACAACGGTTTCTTTTATTGTGTCTATATCTGTTTTAAATACTTCTTTGAACATAGTTTTGGTCATGGAAAGTTTGTCATAAGATCCAAACCAACCATTTACATGGATAGAACTGACTTTTGCAGATGCACCGTCTTGTTCAAATATGTCAACAATTTTGTCAATATCAATCAACGAAAGAGGAGGGACATCTTCGGCAAAATCAATGGCAAGATCAGCTTCCCTGTATGGCTGATCCGCCGAAACTATGCATCCTGGAACTAATTGCAGGATCTTGTGTTTTACTGCAGCTAATTTTATTTGATCATGTTTCCTTTCCAAATCTGTTTTAAAATATCTGCGTATCATTTTTCTTTCATGAATATCATACACAAAATAAAATGCCCCATTTTCACCAATAATTCCTTTGATGGGCCACATCCTTGCAATATGGTCGCACCATCCAGCAGGTCGGCCTGTGATAGGGATAACTTTTATACCGGCATTGTCAAGATCTTCCAAGGCCTGGAAAGCACATGCCGGTATTCTGCCTTTATGAGTTATGGTGTCATCAATATCTGTAAGCAGATAAGTGATTGCAGATATTTTTTCTTGGGTAAAATCCTTTATTGGTTTCATAGCCATTGCTATAATATTTTCCTTTTTCAATCATAGTTTTTTTCTAATCATCGGTAATAAGATTGATCATTCTGTCGGAATATCCTGTTTCACTATCATACCAAGAAAAATTCTTAACCATGTCGTCTTTAACCAATTCATTTTATTTTCAATCACTTACCGGATAGATTTTCAGCTGGTATTTATATGTTCCCATACAATAAGCATCTCAAAACCTTTTTTTAATAGGAATTAGATAATTCATATAATTTAAAAATCAATTTTACAGGCGCTAATACAATCCTCCAGCTTTAATGCTTGTGTATAACTTGTCGAAAGTTTTACGTTTTTCAATATACTTTTTATGATGGTCCATATTGGGCTGATATTGGGAAGTGGTGTGTACCATTGCAATAGCAGCCTGGCTAACAGAGTCATAAACACCAATGCCAAATGCCCCTAGAACTGCTGCACCCAGAATAGTGGCATCATCTACCAGCAAACGCTGTAGTGGAACACCATAAATATCGGCCTGTAGCTGTCCCCACAAGGCAGACTTGGCACCCCCTCCAGATACACGAATTTTACTAACCTTAATTTCGCGACGGGCAAAATTGTCTAAAATCGATGCTGTTTCAAAACTGATACCTTCTAATACTGCTCGAGCCACATCACTTAAATTTGTCTCCAAGCCTATACCCAATAATATACCGCGAGCAGAACTATCCCATAAAGGAGCTGCCGCACCGGCAAGATATGGCAAAAACGTAATACCATTCGCGCCTATAATTGATTTAGATGCCAAGTTAGTCATGTGATCGTAATCAATAATATTGCCTTCGGGTTGGCCTTCTTGAAGCAGGTTCCTTAGCCATTTTAAGGAAGCACCGGCTGCATTTTGTAATCCTTCACAGGTCCACTTTTCATCAACTGCATGTACCAGGCAGGGGATGGTACGCTTTGGATCTAACCGTGGTTCATCCAAAGAGCAAATGGTAACCCCTGCAGTTCCCAAGGTTATTTCGCAATCTCCTTCTTCAATCACATTTGACCCAACAGCAGCACATTGCTGATCACCTCCACCCGAAATAATAGGTGTACCTGCAAGCAGCCCCAATTTATCAGCAATCGCTTTGTTCAATACACCAATCTGACGACCCGAGCCAACAAGCTTGGGGAGTTTATTACTGTCAATACCTGTTGCCTGGGTAAAATCATCAATCCACTCCATTCTGCTCAATGACATTAAACCATGTAAAGATGCATTGGAAAAATCATCATAAAAATCTTCTGCTCCCAATAAACGATTTAAATAAGCCTGTACATTGACAAATTTATATGTTTTTTCATATAAATCAGGCTCATTTTCTCTTATCCACATAATTTTAGGCAAAGTCCAAACATTGGCAATTGGTAACCCAGTGGCATCATAAAATTTATCTGCACCAATACGCTGGCGGATAGTCTCACACTGCTGATCGGTCCTATTATCCTGCCATGAGATGCCTTTTCGTAAGGGATTGCCGGCTTTATCCACACAGATTAACGTACATCGCTGCGTAGAAAGGCAAATCGCTAAAGCATCTTGAGGTGAGATATTCGCAGTTTGGACTGCTTGGCTGATGACTACTATCAACGTATCAAAAAGCATTTTGGAATCTTGATCCACCCAGCCTGATTGGGGAAATTCCAGGCCATATTCTTGATAGCCAGAACCTACTGGTTTACCGGTTATATCATAAACAACAGCTTTTGAACCTGTTGTACCACAATCAGCAGCAACTATGTATTTTTTCGTATCAACCATGTTCTTTCCTTTGCTACAATTTTTGCATTAATCTCAACCTACCTGGATAAACGAGACTTTAAAAATAGTTCTATAACATTGTTTAAAACCATAGCTACCAATAAAGTCAGTCCTTGAATTGATTTGATAAGATAGGGGGATACTTCTGAATAATTTAAAATGGTGGTAATAATGGTCAACAGTAATCCACCCCCCAAAGCGTTCATAATTTTACCTTTGCCTCCATCCAGGCTGACTCCACCCAGAACAGTACCGGCAAATACAAAAAGGATATCACCGTTTCCGAGTTGATTCATGACACTGCCCATTTTGCCTACAGCAAGCACCCCGCCAAAGGCAGCACACATTCCTGAAACAACAAAAACCAGAATGTGAACTCTTTCCACTCTAATCCCTGCAATAAATGCCGCTGTTGCATTACTTCCTACTGCAACGACATCCTTTCCAAAAACTGTATTGCGTACTATGAAGTCGGCTATAAAAAAAACAGTTATAAAAATAAATATGGTATAGGGGATTTCATAATCACCAATCAAAAAAGTATCAGCTCCCAGAGTACCAAAAAGACTCGGCACCTCAAATATGCCTACCGGCAACAAATACTCAACACTACCACGCAAAACAATCAGCATGGCCAGCGTTGCCAAAAAGGAATTAATTCGTAATTTGACGACTAGAAGACCGTTTACAAGCCCAATTAATGCACCAACAATAATGGTGAAAAGTACTGCAAAATTACTGGGAATACCAGGGAACCACCGAGTAACCAACAACACACCAATGGCCGGAGCAATGACATAAATAGATTCCAATGACAAATCCATTTGCTTGGACAGTAAACAAAATGCCATCCCAAGAATCATCATTGATAACGAGGCACTGTGAAAAGGCATATTGATAAAATTTTCAACAGTGAAAAAGCCATCGATTAATATAGAAGCAAGTACCAAAAAGAATACAACCAACACCCAAATAAAGTTATCAACTACTAATTTCAAGCGGTGATCATTTATGAGCCCCATTAATTCCCCCCTCTATTGTCCACGCGACAATTGACCTTGTTTCCATTGACTCCAAGTCCTTGCAAAGCGCTGTAAATTTCATTTTCATTAAAATCAGAACAGTCAAATGTTTTAACGATATGTCCATGATATATTACCAGAATACGATCACAGACATCCATTAAATCCATAACAACATTAGAGGCCATCAGTACAGCGGTATCAATGCTGACTTTTTCACGGATAAAATTCAATAGCTTACGTCGCGCGCCTATATCCACACCTTCGGCTACCTCATCCAGCAGGAGCACCCTAAGATCATAATCAAGTAGTCTGCCTACCAGAATTTTTTGCTTATTGCCCCCACTTAAGCTATCAATCATGGAGTCACTACCCCCGGGCATCTTGATTTCTAATATTTTTTTAGTTGAACGAACGGTTTGATTAACCTTAGCATATTGAACCAGTCCAAGCCTGCTAATATATTTTTTAAAATTACTGCCGATCAGATTGTCAGTGATGGAAAGTCCATGAAATAAGGCTTCTTCTTCTCTTTTGTTGGTTAAATAGCCTATACCTTGCTTCTTCATAAATGCCGGGCTATGCGGAATCACCGTTTCGTCTCCCAGCAATATCTTGCCACTGCCTTGGCTGGGTAATAATCCACCCAGGTAACGCAATAGATCGCTATAACCGGAACCAACCATGCCGGCTATACCAACGACTTCTCCAGTCCGGACTTCAAAATCGATATCAAAAAAAGAGTCTTGGTAGCTCAGGTTAGAGGCCCGAAAGCAATGATCTTGAGTTGTTTTATCTAAGTTTTGGGTATCAGTTTGATTAAAAGATTTACCGTTCTCACTTTCCCCAATAATCAACTCTGCTAACTCTTCAATATCCAGATCATTTGTATTGGCTGTTTTGATTAAGCGACCATCCCGAAGTACGGAAATTCGATCACAAATCTCCATTATTTCATCCAACCTGTGACCTATAAAAATAACAGTGCGTTTTTCTTCTTCAACGACTTTTTTTAACAGTTCAAACAATTTTTTTCTGAACTTAATACCTAAAGCAGCAGTTGTTTCATCCAGAATTAAAACCTTTGCATCAAAACACCATAAAGCCTTAACCACCTCAATGAGACGTCGCTTCTCAAGTGACAAGTGCTCGATTTTAGTGCTCGGATCAATTTGTAAACCGACTTTTTGTAATAATTTTTTGCTCATCAGCATCATTTTTCGATTACTGACATAACCCAAAAATCGTTTTGGATAACTCCCGATATAAAGACTTTCGGCGATGGTCAGATCATTGGCATAGTTGGTTTTCTGGGGAACTAAAACAATTTTTTTCTTGTGCGCCATAGTTGGTGTCAATTTGGTCAATGTCTCATCAAAGACAGTTAAAGTACCGCAGGAAGGAATATTTGAGCCGTGCATAATGTCTACCAAAGTAGACTTCCCGGCACCATTTTTACCAATAATCCCATGGATCTCACCTGTTAAAAAATCCAGGTTAATATCTGATAATACAACAGTTCCGGAATAGCTTTTGCCAACTCCCTGCACGCGATATGCCGTTTTTATCACGTCAGATAGTGTAGCAGTTTTATCCGCACCTACTATATCAACAGCTAAAGTATTCATAATGTCTCCGCATTGTGATGGCGCGGAACATCCACATCCGCGCCATCAAAAGTATAACTATTATTTTTTCGGCCATTCGTTTTTGTCTAACCAATACATATAATTACCCCATTGGCTTTTCGCATATGGATCGACCTCATTGGGAATCAACGGGCTTTTCGGTGCAATCCAGATTCCATCCCAATTTGTGCCTTGTTTCACTGTGGCAGGTGACCAGCTATCAACACCGGTTTCCTGGCTGAACATTTGTTTCAACTGTGTTTTGGTTAATACAGTACCGGGCTTAGGCAACGAATCATATCCATTTTTGTGCCATTCATACAAATAGCGCATAACAAGATGAGCATAACCACGTGCAGGCTGTTCAGTAATGACATCAATTTCCTTATCTCGTACTGCCTGCATACCTGTTTTGGTTGCATCATAAGTTACAATGGGAATATGTTTTGGATGGCCCACAGGATATTGCAGTTTTTTCAACTCCAAAGCACGTACGATACCTTCAGTGGCGGATGGATCATCATGAGAATAAGCACCAATCAGTCTATCACCATACTTGGTGAGCACATCACTTGCTGCCTTAAAAGCTGTGGCTGGATCCCACATACCAGTGGCGTTAACCATTTTTACGGTTGGGTTTTCTTTAAGAGCCGGCTCAAAAGTTTCCCAAAAACCTGCATGGCGATTTGTTGTAATAGAGATGCCCGGAGGTCCCCAATTTTCCATAACCACACTGTTCTCCGGCCACTTGCCTTTACCATATTTTTCATTAAGCAAACGGATGAGCTGCTCACCGCAACGTTTTGTTGCAGCAACATTATCCAGCCCAACATACAAATAGTGGCCGCCATTGGTCATAATACCGGCAGAGCCAATTGGTATATTAAGTTTCTTGTTGACTTTTTTTACCATTTTAGCCAGTGCTGTCTGATCAATCGGTTCAAAATAAATAATATCAACGTTTTTCTGGGCAATCAATTGATCAAACTGCTGTAATTGAGTTTGCAAATTACGTTGACCATCTTTGATAATAAATTCAAATTTAACACCGTCCTCCTTCTCTATCTTCCTTGCCTCGTGTTCGGCAAAGATCGATAGCGAATGAAACCATTCATGACTGAGGCCAAAACTTAACCAGACAACTTTGATGGTTTTGTCATCTTGGCTGGCTTTAGCTTCATTTGGATTTGAACCGGCAATAATTCCTATCATTGCAAGAACCAAGAATAACCCAACTAATTTAGTTTTCATCTTTCTCCTCCTTTTGATAGACACAATAGCTGCAGAGAATGCATCTATTATCTCCCTGTTAATAATAAAAAAGTATTTATCTTGTGCCCAGACATCTGGTACATTCCTTTTTTGTTTTATTAGCTTAACTTACAAATTGATCGGATAATAACCAAACTCCTCAACTGCATCCCGCATGGCAACAAGGTTTTCAGGAGGGACATCCCCCTGAACATTATGAACTGGCGCGCAGATAAATCCACCTCCCGGAGCTAAGGCTTTGATGTATTTTCTGGTATGTTCACGAACATCCTGTGTTGTACCAAAGGGCAATACCTGCTGAGCATCAATGCCGCCGTGAAAGGTTAATTTGTCACCAAACGCGGCTTTTAAAGCAAAAGGATCCATACCTTTAGCCATAGGCTGAATCGGATCTAAAACGTCCAGCTTCATATCGATCCAATCCGGAAGAAACGCGCTCACAGCTCCACAGGAGTGGAGCATTATTTTGGCTTTCGGATTCTTTTTCAACAAATTTTCTTTGGCATAGGCCCACAACTTTTCTAAATGAGGCCTAACCATACGACGGAACATCGGAAGAGAGATGATAGAATTTTCCTGAGTTCCCATGTCTTCCCCACTGAGGCGTAAAATATCAACATACTCTCCAGTAGCCTCTATCAGTACCTCGTCAAACCCCATCTGGATCTTGGCAATTTTTGCCAATAGAACTTCGACAAATTCCGGATTTTCCACCATATCCAATAAAAACTTTTCCATGCCCCGCAAATACCAAGCTTGCTCAAATACAGCGCCGCCAAATTTAGTTAAAATTGCAAAATCAGTGTCATTATGGATATGTTTGTAATATTCTCTTACGCCCTCTACAATACCCGGATCAAAAGGGTCCGGCCAATCGAAATCTTCCAAATCCTGGATGGTCGCATCCTTCAACGGAGCACAGCTCATCTCGTTATAGTATCCTCCGGAAGGTAAAGATATTTTTGTCCATTCAACACCCCATCCGTCATACCATTTGTTCGGATCATAAGATTTCTTTGGTTTTTTGTGCGCCTTTCCTGTAGGCAGCCATAAGACATCCAAACCGAATTTTTCTGCAACTAAAGGGTGTATTGGCACCTCTGTCCACCGGCCCGGGTTTAGGTCTTCTTTTAAATCGATTCCCAGATATTGCTTTAGGTTGTCATATGCGTTAATGGTAATAGACATACTCAATGGTACACGATCCGGTTCTTTGTGATCCAAAGCCGCAACTACCCGTTCTCGCCGAGTCATAAATTTTTTGTTTTTATTCATATGCTTTTCCTTCACAAAACTTTATTACGATAACTTTAATAGTTCTTTAACCTTGTTTACTGCTCCCGGCGCATCTTTAGCATATCCGTCAGCGCCTATTTCCTTCGCAAATTTTGAAGTGACGGGAGCTCCGCCAATTATAATTTTGACCTGGTCTTTGATACCGGATTCAGCTATGGCCTTAACGGTATTCGCCATAGCAGGCATAGTCGTTGACAAAAGTGCAGACAATGCAAGAATATCAGCTTTTGTTTCAGAAACTGCTTCTACAAATCGTTCTGCCGGAATATCAACACCTAAATCAATTACTTTAAATCCGGCTCCCTTCATAATCATGGCAACAATATTCTTTCCAATATCATGGAGATCTCCCTTGACAGTCCCAAGCACAATAGTGGCCAGAGCATTGGAACCGCTTGTGGAAAGAATGGGCTCAATATGTTCCAAACCACCCGTCATGGCTTTCGCTGAAAATAGCATCTCCGGCAAAAAATAATCGCCCCGCTGAAAAAGATCACCGACTGTCGACATGCCAGGTGTCAGTCCTTCTGATAAAATAGTCGTTGCATCCAATCCTTCATCCAATCCTTGAACAACAAGACGATTTACGAGGGAAGCATCCCCTTCAATTACTGCATTAACTAAATCCTCCATTTTCATATCAATTTCTCCTTAATCAAAGCCCTTACACCCTTTTCCCCACTATACCTGTCAACGTTAGATACCGTTTCTTAGAACCCTCTATCTTGATACAACATGGTTTTTATGAAATTTAGCCTCGGTGGTAGACAGTTAATTCCGTCAATAATTTCCATTGACAATATCCTCTAAAAAATGAAATGGACGTGTGCAGTACATGGCTTGTTAATATTCATCATGATGTCATGATATATAGACATCATGTCCTTTGTCAAGCATTTTTATTTATATTTTTCCCAATCAAATAGATAGATAAATATATAATAATTACAGTATGATATATTGATTTTCTTTAGGAGATGTGGCTAAAAAGTAAAATTTTAATGTACAATTAAATCATGATGAAATGATATAAAAAATACTTTCAAATGAAATATTTAATAAAACAACTCTAAGGAATACTGTTTTATACAGGCTGGAGTGACTTAAAACTTCAAACAGAATAATGGACACAACATTACATTATTGAAAAAACACAATTATAGTTTTGGTTCATCAAGAGAATTATCTTTTAATGGAATTGTAGAGAATAATAGAATAGGAAATTTTCGTTTACTGAGGGCGATGTTCGGGTCTACCCTTAAGTTTTACACGGTACTTAAACTTGTCACTTCTATAGAGGGCTGTTAGTTTTTCAATTACTCGAGAATTATCCAGGTAAGTCAACCTTTTAACTACCAGAATGGGAGAGTCTTTCCTAATTTGAAGCCGATTCGCATCCTTACCCCTAATGGACCCCGCTTCTATGATTTCATCACCCTCACTCAGTGTTAAATGATAAATTTGTTCCAAGGTGTGGTATAGAGAGTCGTTTATAAAATCAACCCGAGCCAATCCCGGAACTAAATCCGCAGGCAGATAACTGCTCAATATTGCGACAGGCTCATCATTAGCAAGCCTTAACCTTTTGATCTTGATAACGGCAGCCCCTTTTTCTAATACCATTTCTTGCCGCATAGGGTCAGGGGGGGTAATTTCTTTTTTTTCGATAAAGGTAGTGCCAGGAATCGTGCCCCGAGCCACGATTTCTTCGTAAGAACCGTAAACATGGCCGACTCTGTGGACAATTTTTGGATGGGTAATAAATGTCCCCACCCCTTTCCTTTTCTCCACTAAACCGGCAAAAACGAGATTGTTTACGGCTTTTCGAACAGTCTCTCTGGAAACATTGAATTGTTCTTGGAGTTCAAGTTCTGTTGGGATTGACTGTCCAGGAAGATAGATTCTATTGGCAATATCTTTTCGGATAGACGCCTCAACCTGATGATACAATGGAAGTAAACTATTTTTATCAACTGACATAATGCCGTCATGATATATATTTTTGTTCTCTTGTCAATACAAAAGAGAACAAAAGAACGCTTCGTTTGATCAAATACAATAATTGTAAGCCACCCGACAGATAAAATAATGTAACGCTTTCAGGGTGGGTATCCCGCTGCCATATCTCGACCTAAAATTTATTAAATACTTCGTCTATCAATCCTTTGAGTGTAATGAATCGAACCCGAATGGGCGTTACAATAGCAGAGATAATTTAGGTGCATTTATCGAATATTTACAGGGCAGTCATCTGAAACCATCGACCATTAATTCGTACTTAACAAACCTGTATGTTGTTTTTGGTTTTTTGATTGAACAAGATGTAATCAGCCCAGATTTAATGAGGTGTAAATTTCGTTTAAGAATACCGGACGAGCTATGTGTCGCTTTTGAAAAAAATCTTCAAACTACAACATCTGGTATAGGCAAAACTTTCAGCCTCAAATCAAAAAATCAACTTTATGAGAACAAGCAAAATAAAATAAACCAATTTCCCAATAAAGTTAATTGGAGATAAAAAACACCGTCCCTGAACTCAGCCAAATTATTCTTGATACATATTTAGCTCTAATATCTAATATCAAATATTAACTTTTAATAGAAATAATATGAAAAAAGGTGATTTCTTGATAATTATTAACGAAACCTTCTTTACATTTTGTCATACACGTATTACATTTACGATAAACCATTTTGCAAATATGAAAAACCATCCCCTGTGAAATGTTTTAGAAGGAGGTAATGACATGTTATCAGTACGGTTAGAAAATGATTATGAAGATAGGTTAAACAATCTATCAGCAAAAACCAATAGGCCGAAATCATTCTATGTAAAAGAACTTTTTAATAGGCATTTTCAAGAGATGGAAGATATCTATCTTGCAGACACTGCACTTGAAGAATTTAAACGAAGTGGAGAAAAAGCAATATCTTTAGATGAAATGAGAGCAGCTATTGACCTGGACGATTAATTTTACACCCAAAATAAAAAGAGAGCTGAGAAAACTTGATAAAAAAGATTCCTTAGCTCTCTTAGATTATTTAGAAAATGAAATACTACCTCTTGAAGATCCTCGAACCGCAGCAGTACAATTAAAAGAAAATTTAAAAGAGTATTATAAATTTAGAGTCGGAAATTTTAGGATTATTGCAAACATTCAAGATACTGAATTAATTATCCTGGTTCTCAGGATAGCGAACAGAAAAGATGTATATAAAAAATTCAAAAAGCCTAAGAAGAAACCGGCGAAAATACTTTCATTTTCTGATTTAAAAAAGAAAGGCCCCAGTGGCAATTAGGGAAAACCTTAGTTTTTAGTTTGCAGTACAGAATCTTGGGTGTAATTAAACATTTAGGGTAAATCTGTCATAGGATTTTATCAAATGTCAATACACCCAAGGCTTCACGTCAAAATTTCACTTCCCATTTTAAGGCACTTGCAGCTCCAATAATTCTGGAAATGAAAATTCAATGGAATTCTCCAATCTCTCCTCAGAAAAATCATATTCACCTTGCAAGTTGATATCGATGTCGCAAGTAACTACGGAACCGTTTTTGATTGTGTTGATTAAATTGCTCTTTTGATCGTTGGATTCTCAAGTGTTTTTATTTGGACTGTAAGGGTTTATAGCGGCCATTTTTTATCGATAAAACACCCCATGTTTTGCTTTATTGACATTTGTACAAAATACGGCTACAAAGGGAATTAGAAATAAACTGAAACGTGAGAGAGACAAGTGTTTTCGACGGTATCGACCCCTTTAATAAGCAAATCCCTGCGTCGCTACCAAGAACTTACAATGGCCGGTATTCATGGTGGTTTCCATGGCTACCGGTCTTTTTGTTTCAAAATATTGTTAAGGAGACCTTATGAAGGGATTATATGAAGTTTATATAAAAGATCATTTTGCAGCCGCCCATGTTTTGAAAGGTTATGATGGGGACTGCGCCAATATGCACGGGCATAATTGGATCGTTGAGGCTTATATCCAATGCACAAAACTTGATAGTTTAGGGATAGGGATTGATTTTTTGGAGGTTAAAGTTGCAGTAAAAGATGTATTAAGCAAACTTGATCATACCACTCTCAATGAGAATCCGGCCTTTGCCAGTATTAATCCAACCTCTGAAACCCTTTCCAAGTTTTTATTCACCGAACTTTCTTCCCGTCTGAATACAGAACACATAAAGGTCAGCAAAGTTATGGTACTTGAAAGCCCTGGATGCGGGTCTTCGTACCAGGAGGTTTAATTGCAACTTGATATTTGCGAAATTTTTTACAGTCTACAGGGAGAATCAACTTTTACCGGACTGCCCTGCGTTTTCATAAGACTGTCTGGATGCAATTTGAATTGTTCATGGTGCGATACCCATTATGCCAAGGATGAATCATGCGTTATGACCTTTGATCAAATTTTCAAAAAACTGTTATCTTACCCCTGCCGTCTTGTGGAAATCACAGGTGGAGAACCTCTGCTCCAGGATAATACACCGTCCTTGATTTCCATGCTCATAAAAAAAGGATATCAGGTCCTGGTTGAAACCAATGGCAGTAAAAGCATTAAAAATCTTCCGCCTGAATGCATAAAAATCATGGATATCAAATGCCCATCCAGCAATGAATCTGATAGTTTTTTATCAGAGAACATCCCTTTATTAACCAAACAGGATGAAGTTAAATTTGTCATCGGGTCTAAAGAAGACTATATGTTTGCAAGATTAATCATTGAAAATGACCTGGATTTTATCCCGCAAAAAAATATTCACCTTTCACCTGTGTTCGGTAGTATCTTACCTGAAACTATTGCGAACTGGATTCTTTACGACCATCTGCCGGCAAGACTTTCTCTGCAGCAGCACAAGATCATATGGAATCCTGAAAAAAGAGGAGTTTAAATAAAAATCATGATTAAAAAAGCCATTGTTCTTTCCAGTGGCGGAATTGATTCCACCACTGCCATGGCCATTGCAAAATCAAAGGGCAAGGAGATTTATGCCTTAAGTTTCAGGTATGGACAACGCCATTGTCTGGAACTTGATGCCTCCAAGAAAATTGCCCAGGCCCTGGGTGTAAAGGTTCATAAAATTATAGATATTGATTTAAGGCAATTTGGAGGATCTGCTCTTACCGATAATATAATAGTTCCCAAGCATGATACCCTTGAGCAAATCCAAAAAGACAAAATTCCCATCACCTATGTTCCGGCACGAAATACAATTTTTTTGTCCTATGCCATGGCCTGGGCAGAAGTTTTAAAGGCTTCATCCATTTATATCGGGGTTACTGCAGTGGATTATTCAGGGTATCCTGACTGCAGGCAAGAATTTATTGCAGCCTTTGAGAAAATGGCTAACCTTGCCACTAAAACAGGAATAACAAAAGAAACCATACTAAAGATAGAAACGCCGTTAATCAATCTTTCCAAAGCACAGATTATTAAAACCGGAATAAAATTAGGAGTGGATTATTCCTTGACCCTGTCCTGCTATGATCCGGATGAAAAAGGCAGGTCATGTGGCAGGTGCGACTCTTGTCTTCACAGGATAAAAGGATTTAAAGAGGCTGGTATTACTGACCCTACACCCTACTATTTAGTGCCTGGGCATAGATCTCAACCGGATGTTTAACCTTTATAGATTGTTTTTCTTTTGCCAGCATATCAGAAATCTGCATCATGCAGGCAGGGCAGGAGGTTGCCACGATTGTACATTCTGTATCCGTAATATTTTTAGCTTTTTCAAGACCGATTTTAGATGAAAGCTCATAATGATCAAGGTTAAAGCTTCCACCCATACCGCAGCAAGTATCACTGTCTTTCATCTCTTTTAATTGATTACCCGATGCAAGAATGACCTGTCTGGGCTCTTTAAATACGCCAAGGGATTTTTTAAGATGACAGGGATCGTGATAGGTAATCACCTCTTTTTGCCCTGCATCTTTTGACATTCCTTTGGACAAATCAAAACGTTTTTCCATAAGCCAGCTGATATCCACTGTTTTTTGTGCAAGAACTTTAATCTGGTCTATCAATTTTTTATCCGTACTTTTCTTTTTATCCAGGCTTTTCAACATAGAAGGCCACAGGTTTATTATTGTTGATGAACATGTGGCGCAGGCCGTGACAAGGTAATCAAATTTTTCTTTTGAAAAAAGATCAACATTTATCTTTACAAGGCTCTCAAAGGTCTCTAAATCTCCCGATGCAAGTGCCGGGATACCACAACACCCCTGATGAGAAGGGATAAACACCTGGGCGTTAAAATGTTCCAACACATCGACCACGCTGTGGGCAATATTTGGAAAGGCCTTATCTATGAGGCATCCAACAAAAAACGCTACTTTTACTCCTTTACCTTTGGTTCTGTAATCCAAATTTTCAAGGGTTTTGTTAAAGGGTATTGTTTTCAGGGATACAATATGTCTATGCCGCAACAAAGGAGATGCAATTCTGGCACAGGATGTACCCTGTAAATTTTCTTCTTTTTTAAAAAAGAATTTTTGAAATGGGGCAACCATTCCCATGATGCCATTGAATGTTTCAGGTCGGCCAAGAAGTTTTTTAAATATCATTTTTTTAGAAAAGGGCAGACCCAGATATTGGGTAATGATTGCCCTTGCTTTTAAAAAAATTTCAATTGTGTTGACGCTGCTTGGGCAGCCATGACCACAGGAACCGCATAGAAGGCATCTTTGAAGGCGTTTGTTCACCCCTTTGGGGTCATCAAACATCTGATCTATCAGCCCTTGAATCAGGACAAGTTTGCCCCGGGACACATCTGCTTCCTGCCGGGTCTGGGCAAACAAAGGACAATTTGCCTGGCATGTACCGCAACGTGTACAAACAGCAATATCATCCTCAAGCTTTCTAACGTCACGGGCAAGCTGTTTCATTTTGCTTGTGACCTCCGGGTTACTTGTGACCTCCGGGTTATCCATATAAATACCTATGTCACCTTCCTGATTTCGTGCCGGATCTCTCTTTCATGAATACCGATCAGGTATAAAAGCCCGTCTAACCCCACACTTGAAATGGTATTGGAAGCCTTCTTTCGAACAACAGGTTTGGCATTAAAGGCGACTCCTAATCCAGCAATACTGATCATGGGAAGATCATTGGCGCCATCGCCGACGGCAATGGTCTGTTCAAGGGCAAGATTTTCTTTTTGGGCAATCTGCCTTAACAATATTGCTTTTTTCTCACCATCCACAATATCACCGACAACCTTACCTGTTACTACCCCATCTTCAATATCCAGTTCATTGGCATACATATAATCAAATCCGAGCCTTTCTTTTAAATATTCCCCGATAAAGGTAAATCCACCGGATAAAATTCCCAGTTTATATCCCAGGCCTCTCAGGGTCTTGGCAACAATATCTGCACCCTCTGTTAATGGCAGGTTCTTTGATATACCGGCCAATTGTTCCTCTTTTATCCCTTTTAAAAGAGCCACTCTTTTTTTAAAGCTTTCTTTAAAATCTATCTCTCCTCTCATGGCGGATTCAGTAATTTTACTTACCTCTTCCCCGACATTGGCAAGCTTGGCCAATTCAACTATGACTTCCCCCTGGATCAAGGTTGAATCCATGTCAAAGACAACCAGTTTTCTGTTTTTCCGGTAAATATTATCAACATGAAAAGAGATATCTATCCCTGTTTCCCGTGAAATCTCCATAAATTTTCTTCGCATATCAAGAATGCTTAAAGGTTTCCCACTGACGGAAAGCTTGACGCTAGCTTTTGGGTTGGCCTGGGGTGTCTTAAGGGAAATCCTTCCTGTAAGGCGTGTGATGTTGTCGATATTCAGATGATTTTCAGCTATGATCGATGCAACAGCGGAGATCTGCCGGGCCGTTATGGTCCTGCCAAGAAGGGTGATAATTCTTCTTTCTTTTCCCTGGGCATGGACCCATTTTTCATAATTATCATCGTCTATGCGGTTAATGTCTATCTTAAGCCCCATGTTGTGGCCTTCAAACAGCATATCTTTGAAAATTGAAGAAAAATCATTTGAATTGGGAATTTCAGCCAAAATCCCAAATGAAATATGATTATGGATGACAGCCTGGCCGATATCAAGAATATTAACACCATATTCTGCCAGAATCCGTGTAAATTTTGCATCCAGCCCTTTTCTGTCCCTGCCTGTAATATTTATCAATACAACATCACTCATTACAATATCCTTTAATATTTTTTTGGCTTTTAACTTTAAGAATCAACAGGGATGAAATAAGATAGAATACAGCAAATAAGCTGAATACTATTTTAAAATTTGAATCCGTAATATCAAGGATTATCCCTGACAACCATGGACCCAGAAATCCTGCAAAAAATCCATATGCAGTAAATACCAATCCAAAAACTGTCCCAAAATTTTCAAGCCCAAAAACCTCGGTCACCAATGGGGCTGAAACAGTAAAAAGCCCTCCAAAGGCAATCCCTACAAAACAGGCTAAAAAACTTATAACAACAATATGGCTAAACCAGGGCATTAGAAAATAAGCCATGGCTGCCATGAGAAAAATGGTCATTAATATATTTTGCTTGGAATAATGGTCTGACAGCCTTCCGCAGACAAGGCGGCCAATTCCATTGAACACGTTAAAACAAATTAAAATATAGACATATTGTGTGATTCCATATCCCAGATGCTCCCCAAAAGATGAAGACAGAACGATCATGGAGACACCTGCTGCACCCGACAGGGCCCACACACACCATAGGAACCTGAAAGAGGACATTCCTAATATTTTTTTTACAGATAGACTTGCCGATGGCTGAGTGCCTTGATCTTTTTTCCCTTCTTTTCCTGGGGGTATCCTTACAAACAAGGCCAGAGAAGTGCCAAAAAAAATGGAAATGATCCCGCAAAAATTGGATGTAAACACATACCCTTTTGAAACAAGAAAATAAGTGAGTATGGGCGACATAACAGCTGCCGCACCTCCAAAGGTCAAATTAAAGATACCCGCCACAAGTCCTTTGTTATCCGGAAACATCTTCTGGAAAATGATAAGACAGGGGATATAGACAAACCCGCAGAAAAATCCCTCAGTAAATGCCCAGATATAAATGTGTTCAATGGTTGTGGCCCTGGCCACAAAAAACATTGCAAGGCCACAGAAAAAACTGCCGATAAAAACAATTAAATTGCCGGCGATTTTTTCCTGCAGTTTGCCGGCCAGAATCATTGAGAATCCTGTTCCTGCCAGGATAAAAAACATTAATCTTCCTATTTGCGCCTTATTCACAGCAAAAAGTGTCTGCCATTCTGAAGCCATAACACCTGGGAAGCCAAAAACAAAAGCACCAGGGAAAAAAATGGTCATGCATCCGAGTATGAGAATTAATCTTTTATTTGCAAGGATAGGCATCGCTCTTCCAAATCATTATAATTATTTTTTGCAGGATCATCTAATACCATTTCAAACAACTTTTGCTTTATCTTACCTACATCAGGCCCGGGTGCAATCCCCAGAATTTGAATGATGTCAGTCCCGGTGATCTTAAGATGTTTCATCTGAAAAGCAGTTTGCTCGGTCATCTGGACAAACAGTTTTTCCAACCTGAACCGAATTTGGGAAATCGTATAATGACTTTTAGATAAATTACCTTTTTTGTCTGCAATCCTCATGCGCATGAAATCCCGGTAATCAAGTCCTGATTTATCCAGAGCCCAGAGAAGCTTTCTGACAGCTTTCGGGGTGGTCTTTTCGGTCAAAGGTCTCATATGGATATTAATCAAAGACAAGATATAGGTGATATCTTTAACTGAAAACCTTAATCTTGCAAGATCATGGG
>Ga0307988_1000665_pt1 | contig 22748 bp, 28 predicted proteins | sample EllFjometagen183_FD_203166 | JGI IMG/M metagenome (GOLD analysis project Ga0307988, IMG submission 203166) | Marine microbial communities from Ellis Fjord, Antarctic Ocean - #183 | ecosystem: Environmental > Aquatic > Marine > Unclassified | place: Southern Ocean | collected 2014-10-08 | reverse complement strand
GGTCCTGGTTTATCTTCTTTCTCTTTTTGTTATTGAATTGAAAAGGTGGGTTGTCTTGCCTGCTCCTTTGAATGCCATGATACCCTACAGCCATTTTGCAGCAGCAAATGTTGCTTTTTCTCTTTTATTATTATTTGAGGTAATTGATCTTATTTTTGGAATTACAAGCTCTTTCTCAAGAGCTTTTGGTAAACAGCTTGAAATATTTGCGATTATCCTTTTGAGAAATTGTTTTAAAAGTTTTTCTGAATTCAGTGAGCCTATCGTCTGGGAGGGAATTTCAGATACAATCCTGCACATCCTGGCAAGTTCTTTTGGGGCTTTGATTATTATTATTATTCTTGTTTTCTATTATAGAATACTTCAAAGATTCCCCATTTGCGACGATTCTGAAAAGAGAGAAAGTTTTATTTATGTAAAGAAAGCAGTCTCTCTTTTCTTGTTCCTTACCTTTTTAGGCATCGGGGCCGTGAGCCTTTTTAATTATTTCTCCTATGGAGAGTTCTTTCAGTTTTTCCCTGTTTTTTTTACAGTTCTGATTTTATGTGACATTCTTATGGTCCTTGTCGCACTGGGATACAGTTCATCGTTCCCGGTTGTTTTCAGGAACTCAGGTTTTGCAGTCTCAACAGTTCTGTTAAGGCTTGCGCTTACAGCACCCTATTACTATGATGTTGCTCTTGGAATCATTGCCGCTGTTTATGCCATAGGCTTAACCTTAACATATAATTATTTTGCTTCTGTTGAATTTAAAGATTAGCATTCAGTTTTTATTTTAATTTTGCCAATCCTTTTGTCAATTCCAGAAGAACACCCATTCCTTTTTTGATATCAGGATCATTCATTGCCATTAGCATGGATACAGGTCCTTTTGATTCTGCATCTTCCAAATTTATCAAAGCAGGAATTTTTGAAGCTTTCTCAATCAATTCAATCGCTTTAGGGTCTGTTAAATTACTGATTGTATCTGTTAATTTGCCCATGCCTAAAGCAATTTGTTCAATTTCTTCCGGGGAGTGCTTTTCTGTAAGGTTTTTCATTACATCAAGACCGGCAATTAATACTTTGAATACATTCTTCTGTTCAAGGTCATCAAGAAAGCTGATAATCTTAGGGACAGTGCTTTTTAGTAATGGCTCCGCGTTGACAGAAAGATCTATGGCACTGTGCATCATATCAAGAGCAAAACTGAAATTGTTAACATTTCTCATTGCTTTTTTGAGAAGATTGATCAAGTTTTCCAGCTGGAAATCTGCTTCAACATCTGCCATTTCAATAATCAGTGCATGCACAGCTTCATTGACTCTTGGCATCAGCTCTTCTTTTAATTCATTAATAGCAGCTGCTGATTCTGCCATAGGAGTGATTTTCTGCTCAAGACGCTCAAGACGCTCAAGGATTTTTTCTTCGTTTGTCATCTGACACCTCCTATGCTTTTTGGCGAATCTTGCCGGCAATATTCATCTGGGGTTCTAAAGGAAGGTCAAGGCCCTTCATCATTAAGTTCCAATAGACCCATCTAAACATCATTTTGCCCCAATAATTACTAAGGCTGTCCTTTAAAAGGCTGAACGGTCCCATGCCAGGAAAGGGGAATTTGCCTGGTAGAGGCTCGACATCATAGCTAAAATCAAGCAGTATGGCTTTCTCAAAACCTGAAGAAAGAAAACATGTAGCATGGCCGTCAAATTTCGGGAGAGCCGCATGCCCGTCGATTTCTCTGACAATATTTTCAACAAGAGTATAGGCCATATAGTGGGCTACAGAACCTGCTTTGGATGTCGGTACATTGGTTGTGTCGCCAATAACAAATATTCTGTCAAAGCTTTCCGCTTTTAGAGTGTGGTTGTCTGTGGGCACAAATCCGACAGGGTCACTCACTCCAGAGTCGATCAGCATCTGGCTGCCGACATTGGGCGGTATGGTAACTAAAAGATCATACCCGATTTTATCGCCTTTGTGAGATTCAATGGTTTTCTCCTTTGCATTCACCTGGGCCAGATCAAAATGGGGGGTCACCTTTATATTCTTTTTAACTGCAATTTCTGAAAGCATCTTTGCAGCAACAGGCTTGGTAAAAACATTATCCAAAGGTGTTACAAATTCAATATCAACTTTATCTCTTACTCCGTTTACCTGGAAAAACCAGTCAGCCATAAAAACAAACTCAAGGGGAGCTATGGGACATTTAAAAGGAACTTCAGCTATATTTAAAACAATCTTGCCCGATGAGAAATATTTTAATTTTTTTTGTAGAGCAGTTGCTCCCTCCAAGGTATAGAAATCAAAGACATCTGATCTCCAGGCATCCATCATTCCATCAATTTCTTCCGGCGCAATATCACATCCTGTTGAAATAACCAGCCAGTCATAATCATATTTCCCCAGTTTTGTTTCAACAGCTCTGTTTGAAGCATCAATTTTAATAATTTCATCGACAATAAATTCTACGCCAGATGGAATAAATGCTTTTTTGGGTTTGATTACATCATCTGGTGAATAAACACCAAAAGGAATAAAAAGATACCCGGCTTGATAGTGATGGCGTTCATCTCTATCAATGATTGTGATCTGAAGCTTTGACTCCGGGAGCTCCTTCCGCAGCATGTTGGCAACAATAGTACCGCCAGCCCCGGCTCCAAGTATAAGTACTTTTTTCATAATATTACCTCCGGATTATTGACAAGTCTAATTGTAATCATACCACATGGTGGTAGGCTGTCAAATGTTTTTTATTTTATTTCAGAAGATAATATAATTTAAAAGCTCATCATGCCATACCCATGTTCTCCGCGCATAAAAAAGACAAGCAGCAATGCTCCAAAAGGTTTGACAACTCAGTCTGCAGGTGAAGCTGTGTTAATGCCTGCAAATATAATTACATGTTTGCAGTTAAATCACATATATATAGTGCAATTTTATAATTAGTTAATAGAGCCATCAGCAATTTTTATTGTCCTGTTTGAGTAAGCCTGCATATTTTTGTTATGGGTAACCATAATAATAGTGTGGCCGCCTAAGTTCAGGGATTGTAAAAGTTCCATGATCTCATTGGCTGTTTTGCTGTCTAAATTTCCTGTCGGCTCATCTGCTAAAATAATAGGCGGTCTGTTTACAATGGCCCGGGCAATTGCAACTCTTTCCTGCTCTCCTCCTGAAAGCTGGTCTGGAAGGCGATCTGATTTTTGATCCAGGCCAACTATTTTTAGAACATCTAAAGCCATCTGATTTTGTTTTTTCTTTTTTATTCCTGTAACAGCCATGGGCAATTCTACATTTTCAATTACAGTTAAATAGGGTACAAGTTGAAAAGATTGAAAAATGAACCCGATGTATTCACTTCTGAAATCAGCTCTCTGTTCATTGGAAAGTTTGTAAATATCCATTGAATCAACTATCAGTTCACCTTTTGATGGATGACTTAAGGCACCAAGAATTGAAAGCAATGTACTCTTCCCTGATCCTGACTGTCCCATTATAGTGATAAATTCTCCGTCATTAATGTAAAAACTCATATTCGAAATCGCATTTATGATTTTTTCACCACTATTATAATTTTTACCAATATCATTTATCTCAATAAGGTGTTCAGTTTGATTCATAATAGTATTCCTTTATCAATTATTTATTACAGAGATCTTAATGCCTCACTCGGATCCATGTTACTTGCTTTAAAAGCAGGGTACAGGCTTGCAAGAAGGCTTAATCCAACTGACATGAGTATTGAGATAATACCTAAAGAATAGTTTATGCCGGCAAAGGTCCCATCTTTCATAACAATGGGAATAATCCCGTAGGCAGAAAGATTACCAAAAATAAATCCAATCATGCCTCCAATAATTCCCAGCAAAAGAGCTTCTAAAAGTATAATCTGCATAACATGTCCTCGCCTGAAACCGATTGCTCTAAATATACCAATTTCTCTGGTGCGTTCATTGACAGAACCCATCATGGTTACAAGCACAAGAAGGGATCCTATGAAGATCACAAGAATGGACACCCCCAGGCTAAAGGATTTAAATAATTCTATGGACTGCATTTTTGACATGACAGCCTGCTTCATGGCGGTCACTTTGCCATTGGGGAATTGTTCAGCAATTTGAAGAGTCATTTCAGAAATAGGGCACCCCTGGCAAAAAGCTGCTATTTCCACCATGGAAATTTTTCCCTCTTTATCCAATACTTTCTGACTTTCTCCTAATTCGGCAATAATGGCATTGTCTTCTGAGGCACCGGTTGGGTTTAAGACAGTAGCTACTTTAAATTGTCTTTTGGAAAGCTCCAGGGTGTCTCCCACAGAAAGATTAAGAAGAGCAGCAACTTGTGAACCCAGAATTATTTCATCATTTTTTTTTGGAAAGACACCTGCCTTTTTAAACCACCAGGTCTTTAAAGCAAGTTCCTCTTCAAAAATAACACCCATTAAAAGGACTTTCCTGTTATTGACAATAACAGGACCTAAAACTTTTGGAGCAACAATCCCTAAGTTTTTTGAGTTTTTTATTTTCCTGATTTTCCCCAGGTCTTTTTGATCAAATTCTTTTACTTCATAGTTTACACCACCAACGTCAATCCCTCCATAGCTAAGAGAAAGGTTTTCGCTTCTGGGCACCATGATAATATTTGCACCAAATTGATTTAATCTTTCTTCAATGTCTTGGGTCATGCTTTCTGTGATGGACATTAAAGTAACAACTGTTGAAATGCCAATGATAAGGCCAAGAACTAAAAAGAGCATTTTAGCTTTTCTTCGCATGAGATTGCCAAAGGATATGTTATGGAGTTTCAAGCTCTTCCTCCTCTTTAAGCGTGTTCTGATGTTGCCTGTGATTAACAAGGTTCAGCAGAGTTGCATTTAAGTTATTTTTATCAAAAAGAGCAGTAAAATCAGATGGATTTATAACTCGCCTGTCAAAAGTAACAACAAGTCTTGTATCATGTTTATCTTGATTTACTGAGGTTACGCCTTTAATTGCTTCAATCTCTTTAATAATAGCATTGTTGAATATTGTATTATCAAGTTTATAAATTGCATCATCGAGATTTTTTGTAGTTATATAGGAGACAGCCTTTGGTACAGCCACAAAACCAAGGCCTAAAATAATCACTCCCACAACAAGAGTCGCAATGGTTCCAAACCCAAGGCCGCGTTTTCTGATACCCAGTACTTTTTCTCTTTTATTCCGGTATTTTTCAGGGTCGTAAGTCATGCAATCACCTTTATTTTTAATTATTTGTATTTGCAGTACCAGGAATTTGAGTTGATATCTTTCATGGAAATCACCAGATTATTAGCATTTATTTTTCTCAATAATGGCGCAGGATTACAACCGCCTTTTACTTCATTGATTCTGTCTGTGGCAAATTTTCGCCCGCAATTAGTACAAATCATTACATCATTATCCTGGACATAGCCTTTTCCTGCTTTATAACAGACATCACAGGCATCTAGGGCAGCTCGGATAATTCCATCTTTACTTTTTACCGTGAAAAACTGAACCAATACACCGTCATTAGCTTTTACTTCGAAATAATGTGCTTTCCCGTCATCTATATCCTTAACAGGGATATAAAGATTCCCTTTTTTAGGTTTTAAAGGCTTGAATTTGTTTCCGAAAAGAGCATGGGCTGGCATGGAAATCCCTAAAATTACCAGGCAGATAAATACGCTTGTTAATTTCGGTTTTAAATTGATCATTTTATATCTCCTGTTGAGTTTGTATTTTAGTATTATAATTAATTTACAGGTGCTGTATCGCAACATGAACCTGCTCCGGAATTATAGGGTGATCTTTTGTCTGTATTGCCGCAACTGCTCTGGCCGCCACCACTGCACCCTGAATATAAGTTTTGTTTTGTATGAACAACAGCAAAAGATTTTTTTTCCGTGATATCCTGAACAGACTCGATTGTTGCAGGATAGCCCAGGTCAGTAACAGTTCCTGCAATGGCCGCAGCAGTAAGGGGTGGTAGAAAATCTACAGCAACAAGCCTGCGCAATAAGTTAGTGCCGAATCCTGAGAAACCTTTCGCCGGAGTGAGGGCCTCATTGATAGTTGAAAAACATCCACTACAGGTAATGTTTTCAACACTAAAAATTGCTCTTTTAAGCTCTTTGTTTTCTTTTGGTTCAGCCGTAACAAGACCTGATACAATGAAAATACTTAGAACAACTGCCAGAATTATAAAAAAATATACTTTTTTCACAACATCCTCCATTAAGGTTAAAATTGATTATTGTATAGAGTATATCAAGACGTGTGCCAGAGTTTTGTCAAATGCCATGAATATTCTTTAACTATTTAATTTTGTTGAATAAGATTTAAGGTTGAGGTAGTATGACTTAATTGCTCAATCCTCACATAACAATGAAAGTGTAGAATAGTCTTAATTGTCATGTAGAATATTCTACAACATATAATAATTATAAAAATAAACAACTCGGCCCGAAAATTGCTTATATTCTAAACAAGCTCGGAATAAGGATTTTGCTTATTTGAACAAAAAGGTATTATTGAAACAAAAGGAAAAAATATGGCTTTAAAATCTGTTCAAACAAAAGGTCGTACTCTTGACTACGCAGCAGGCATTTACGACATATTTGAGCCCATGCTGATGTTTGGAAGAGAGAGTGAAATCAACAGCAGGCTGATTGACCTTTTGGATGTAAAAGCTTCCCATAGAATCCTTGATGTTGGATGTGGAACAGGTGCTATTACAAAAACTGTTTCAACTTATTTGAACCCTGAAGCCGGCGGACTTATTATGGGTATTGATGCAGCTGCAAAAATGATTCAGGGCGCCAGGAAAAAAAGAGAGAGCGAACGATGTAAATTTGAAGTAGCAGCAGCAGAAGATTTACCTTTTGAAGATAATTCCTTTGACTCTCTGCTTTCAACACTGTTTTTTCATCATATTCAGCTTGATCTTAAGGAAAAGGCATTTGCCGAAGCATACAGGGTTTTAAAGCCCGGTGGGAAAATGGTTATTTCAGATATGCATATACCAACAACATTGTTTGGTTCTCTTATCTCCCATGCTTCACGGTGGATCCTGTTCCAACCGCAGATTGGAGAAAATATCAGAGGTGTTTTACCATCTGTAATTGAGCAGGCCGGTTTTGAAAAACCGGAGATAGTAGATAATTATTTTGGATATATTTCAGTTTTTACAACCTCCAAGCCTGAATAACTGACACAGGCAACGAGGTTAAATATATAGCAATAGTGCTAATAGTAAGTTTTGTAACCAATAATTATTAGAAGGAGAAAGAAAATGGCAGACCCAAAAGATATGTACCAGTGTCAAGTAACTAATTGCGGCTATGTGTATGACCCTGATAGAGGCGAAAAAAAAACAGATACTCCTCCGGGAACAGCATTTAAAGATATTCCAGATGACTGGGAATGCCCCTTTTGCGGGTCATCCAAAAAAACATTCAAACCTCTGGCAGGACCGGGTTCAACATTAGCAGAATCAACCTAAACCGTTTCTAAACTGATTTTAAATATTGGGAAGGCATTTCTAATTGCCTTCCCATGCTTTTTTTGTATGAAGCAGTAATTGTATGCTATGCTTGGAGAGATAAATGGCAGTTTCGAGAACCAAAACTAAAGCTGAACAGGCAGGTATCCAGGCAACTTTTGACTCTTTGCAGGATGAACTGCACGATGGTTTAGAACTTTACTGGGATACTGCTACTAAAATTTTTGATAAAAGTTCTATCAGGGTGCTTGATACTGACCCGGATTATTTTTCTTTGGAAAAAAACTTTTTTTCCTCTCTTTTCTTATATTCGTATTTCAGAGCCGGAATACGCCAATCAAGGCGGATAATGTATGCTGCTGTTAACCAATGCCTCCGAGGTATGGTTACCGGATGTGACAATATTCTGGACGATGAATATAAGATGACACTGGCTACAGATTTACCTTTTAAGGCCAGCAAATTTCGCTCAATCATAGATATAATGGTTTCTGACCGCGTTTTGTTCTCCATCCTTCAGCAGAAATTTCTTTTAAATGATTTAACTTCAGACCAGGTTTTAGCTGCATCCAGTGAATCATTAAGAACGTTAGCAAAAAGCGGTGTCCAGGAGGCTTCTGAAGAGCATGGAGTCGGTGAAATTTTAGAGCCTGAGTATATACTTTCAGATATTCATTCCTTAAAAACAGGAATTTTATTTCAATCACCCTGGGCGTTGCCTGATCTTCTGGAAGATCCGGATAATCTGGAAAATTCGGAGGGGATTCAACATTCTTTATTCCAGATTGGCATGGGCTGTCAAGTACTGGATGATATGGTTGATCTCTCTTTAGATCTTAAGACTGACCATCATAATTATGTTGCATCTTTGATTCAGCATGGGGATAAAAAATATGAAACAGATTTGCTCCATGGGATGCTGGAAAATAGAAATCATATTGAAGTATCAAAAGATACTCTCTTTCAATTCCCGGCAGCCATGGAAAAAGCCGGAATAAAAGCGCTTGATTTATTAAAAACAGGGACAGAAAATCTGTTTGATTTGGAGCACCAATTTATGGTGGATGCATCCATTGCAATGATTTCAAAAAGAATTGGTGCAGATAGATTTTTCTAAGGATGTATGAATGATATTCTGGGTTAAAACAGCATGCCTTTTTTTGATTCGTTCTAGGCGGACTTCCATTGTACTTACGTTAATGGTCTTAAGTGCTGTTTCCTGCTTGATCTTTCTATCTTCCCTGGCAATGGGCGTAAATGATTCAATGATCCGTAACTCCGTTGGGCTTTTTTCAGGACATATCGCAGGCTTTAATATTCCCAGCACTATAAAAAAAGAAGAATTTTCTGGCAACAGTATCGTTAATGTACTGAAACGAAGGTATGTGAAGGGCTCTATTCATTTTAAAGATAGAGTTGAAATGATTTCAATGATAGGAATACAACCTTTGCAGGAGCAAAAAACATCAGCCTTCTGGAAAAAGGCAACAAAGGGACGATTTCTTAAAGAGAACACCAATGAAATATTTATAAGTGAATCAATTGCGAAAGGGATGGGCTTGGTTTGTGGTGATACTCTCGGTTTCAGCCCGGGACCTTTATCAGATTCTGATTATCAACCAAAAGATTTTATAGTAACAGGTATTTATAAAACAGGTATCGATCAGCTTGATCGAGGAATCGCTTTCTGTGATATCAGAGCCATAAAAAGTGACACCCCCTGGAATGCTGCTGTCTTTATAGAAGATGGTGCAAAAATGGATAGGGTCTTGCAGCAATTCAACAAGAAAAATCTTAACCATCTCAATTTTAAAACCTGGAAACAGCTGATGCCTGATCTTGAACAATTGATTGCCCTTAATTATTTTTCCATGAGTATTGTAATTGTAATTGTTTTTATAATTGTATCTTTAGGTATTACCTCTGCTTTTTCCATCTTTATTTTAAAGAGCATCCGAGAATATGGCATAATGAAAGTAATGGGTATGACAACTAAAGAGACTGTTGTCCTGCTCTTGTGGGAGGTTTTTCTGATTAATATTATCGCTTCTTTTCTGGGGATGATTTTGGGAGTTATTATTGTATTAATTTTTCAGAATATTGGTATTGATTTGAGTGGATATACATCCCATAATCAATATTTTCTTGTATCAGGAGTCATATATCCTAGACTGACAGTCTATTCATTGTTTCTGCCACCTCTTTCAGCATTGTTTTTCAGTTTTCCGGCAGCAGTGTGGCCGGCACTAATGGTGACAAGGAAAAATGCCGTTGATATTTTACGGGGTAATTAAGGTAAATGATAGAAGTTGAAAATATATCAAAAATTTATCCTTCCGGAAGGGGAGTTGTGAAAGCACTCTCAAATATTTCTTTTGCTGCGCCAAAGGGTTCAACTTTTGCCATTGCAGGAAAATCCGGCTCCGGTAAAACAACTCTTTTGAATTGTCTTGGCGGATTGGAAACGCCTGACACCGGCAGTGTGAATTGTTTTGGGATTGATATCCATAAGCTTTCTAAAAAGCAGCTTACCCTTTTCCAGAGAGAGAATCTGGGGTTTGTTTTTCAATTCGGTAACTTGTTATCTTTCCTTACAATTGCTGAGAATATTGCTTTTCCTTTGATTCTAAATAAAAAAGAAGTCAAAAGACGAACCGCAGAATTACTGGAAAAAGTCGGGCTGAAGGATATGGCCACAGCCATGCCCTTTGAACTTTCAGGTGGTGAAATGCAGAGAGTTGCCTTTGCAAGAGCCATTGCTCATTCACCCAAAATGCTCATTGCTGATGAACCTACAGCAAATCTTGATACTGAAACAGGTAATCAGTTGGTAAAGTTAATGTTCTCCCAGGCAAAAGAAGAAAATTGTACCATCATTCTTTCAACTCACGACAAAAGTTTGATCGAGCTTGCGGACAGGGTAGTCCACCTGCTTGACGGAAAGGATAGAAACAGTGAATAATGTAAGAAGTATATACAAATTATTGTTTTTTTTGTTGATTGCTCTCATTATTTCAGGGTGCAGTTATAAAGCCTATATGGGTATCCATGGGTCATCTGTCAAAGAATACCCAGGCATTCATGATAATGTGACAGAGGATAAACAATGTCTTGAATGTCATTCTCCGGACAATGCCCAGGGGCCTGTTACACCTCATCCTAATTTCACAGGCTGTCTGAAATGTCATAATGATGAGATCTGACAGCTTGAGTTTATAATTTTATACAATGTTTTTGATAGTTAAAAAAAATGGACTATAACCCATACTTTTTTATTCTGTATAGTAAAACATGGCGAGGTATCTTTAAGAGCCTCGCGGCTTCAGATTTATTATGATTTGCTTGTTCAAGCGCTTTTAGAATATAGCTTTTTACAATATCTTCCAGTGCAATACCCTGGTCAGGGATTATAGGATTAATTGTTATTTCCTGGTCCGACTCTGAGTTATTGTTCTCCTGATCAATCAAATTCAGGTCACTTTTTTCAATTTTATTCCCTTTTCTTAGAATAATACATCTTTCCACAATATTCTGCATTTCCCTTATATTGCCCGGCCAGGAGTATGAATTGAAAAGGCTGAGGGCTTCTTTTGAAAAAGAAACATCTGCTGGTGCATCAAATTTCTTTAAGAAGTGACTTACAAGGCCGGGGATATCTTCAATCCTCTCTCTTAATGGAGGAATGGATAGAGGGATCACGCTTAGCCTGTAATAGAGGTCTTCTCGGAATTCTCCTTCATTTATTTTCTTTTGGAGGTCAAGATTTGTTGCGGCAATGATACGTATATCAACTGACATAGGCTTTTCAGATCCTACAGGCTGAACTTCTCTCTCCTGTGTCGCCCTTAAGAGTTTTACCTGAATATCAGTGCTGATTTCTCCTATTTCATCCAGGAAAAGAGTTCCTCCGGAAGCAGCCTGAAAGTGACCTTTGCGGTTTTTGACTGCCCCGGTAAATGAACCTTTGATGTGCCCGAAAAGCTCACTCTCAACCAGCCCTGACGGGATGGCTGCACAATTTATGGCAACCATGGGTCCTTCAGACCTTAGGCTGTTCCGGTGGATCAATCTTGCCAATACTTCTTTGCCTGTACCTGATTCGCCGGCAATCAAGATTGTTGCTTCACTATTTGCTGCTTTTGATGCAGTCTCAAGCAGCTCTTTCATGATACTGCTGGCAGTTTCAATCCCTTTTGTGCCTGTCAGCCTGTCTACTTCACTCGTAAGCAGTGCAGCTTTGGACTTTAATACTTTAAGTTCTAATGCTTTTTCACAGGAGAGTATAAGAGTATCTCTGTCAAAGGGCTTGGTAATAAAATTAAAGGCTCCTTTGTGCATTGTCTTTACTGCCATTTCAATGGACCCAAAAGCTGTAATTATAATGACAGGTGTGTCCGGCGAGATTTTTTTTATTTTTTCCAGGAGGTCAAGCCCGTTCATGTCTCCAAGTTTTACATCTGATACAACAATGTCTGGCAAATGTGTCTCAAAACGTTTAAGCCCCTGCCTGCCTGAGTTTGCAGTAATAACCTTAAATCCTTTAGAAGAAAGGTTGTATTGAGTTACCCTTCTAAGGCTTACGTCATCATCTATTAATAAGATTGATTTTTCCATTGTTAATACTTGCCTCTAATCTTCAATTGGTTTTGTTTTGGGTAGATAAATTTTGAACCGAGCACCACCTGTTTTAGATTCAGCAAGAGTAATATCCCCTCCAAAGCTTTTCAGGAGTTTCTGTGTAATGGAAAGGCCAAGCCCTGTGCCTTTTTCTTTAAATGTAACAAAGGGTTCAAAAAGGTTTTGTTGAATATCTTTGGCAATTCCGGGGCCGTTATCTGAAATATCTATTCTGTATCCTTTATCACCGGGGAAATGATCAATAGTGATTTGACCATACCTGTCAACCGCATCAATAGAATTTATAAGGATGTTAAGTAGAACTTGTATCATGGCAGGACTGTCAGCTAAAAAATCCCCGGCTTCTCTGTCAAAATTGTGAATAAGAATGATCTGTTTTTCTTTTAATTTCGGGTCGATCAGCAAGAGTGTTTTATTAATTATGTCCTCAATTGGTTCCGGTTTGCTTTTGTTGGTCTGTTGCTCTCCTTTGCAATAGTTTAATACTTTTTCAACAGAATTGTTCAGTCGTGAAATTTCAGACCGGATAATTTCTATAAATTCATGTTTCTCATGGCCTTTTGGAACATCATCTGCCAGTATTTCCGCAGCCCCTTTTATTGATGACAGAGGGTTGCGAATCTCATGGGCAAGGGATGCTGACACATGACCAAGGGTGCTTAGTTTCTGGCTCTGACCCAGTTGCTTTTCTGCCTCAACAAGTTTTTCTGATTGTTGATAAAACCTTTTATACGAATTGGCTAATTTTTTTTTTAATTTATTTTCCCGGCTGGAAATAAACCCAATCACAATGCCGGCAGCAAGGTAAAATATGATTTCAGAAAGTTCGCTGTAATAGGCTTCAGGCCCCTGGGCCCAAAACATGAAAAGGTGTGGAATGAAACCTATACAAGACAACAAGGCAAGGGCAATACCCCCTTTGAGTCCAAAGAGTATGGCGCCGATTGCAATGGGGAAATAGCTCAGGCGTCGGTAAGAATCATGGAAGAGAATCATATACCCCGGGGTAAAATAATGGAGGATGCCCAGCAAAACAACAAAGCTGACAAGGCAGATAAAAACAATTTTTCTTGTTTCTTTTTTAAAGATGGATTCCATGATAATCCGGCCTTTCTGATTGTTATTTTTTTATGTTAGCTTTATTCCTTGACTTTTACAAAACAATTTATTTTTTCTTGATCTAAATCAATGAACACTGCTTCTGTTCCTGATACATTGTAATTAATAAATAATAAAAGGAGAACAAGTTATGCATGACGGATGTTCAGGCACTTATGAATCTGGTAAGGAAATTGTTGATAAAATAAGGATGATGGGTTTTAATAAAAATCTGCTGCAAGCTTCTTTTGAGATAAAATGCAGCAATTGTGACAATTTATTTCAGATGGAATATCTGGAGTCAAGCTGCCCAAATTGTGCCATGGTGTATGGGGTCACTCCATGTCATTCCCATAGTTCAGAATTTGTTAAGGCTGCAGGGATTGAGTATTAATATGGCAATAGACAAAAAAGAAAAAATTAATGAAATTAAGAAAAGAATGGATGAGCTTGAAATTCTTATTGAGAACGCTAAGGGTCGCTTACCAGCTCATTCAACCAAGCCTCCTATCATGATGGAACTTCTTGATTATGAAGACGAATATGCAGACCTGGAAAAGCAACTCAGTGAATTGCTTTAACTCTTCCAACCTGCCCATCTTCAAGCCGGACTTTTATTCCATGGTGGTGATTGGCTGAATTGGTAAGAATGTCTTTCACAATACCCCGGGTAAGTTTGCCGGTTCTTTGGTCCTGTTTTAAAACAATGGAAACTGATATCCCTTTTGAAATATCAGCTCTTTTTGTACCATTACTCATTGTTATTCCTTTAATTTTATGGTTTCTTTGCAAGCCAGATTGTGTGCTTGCTGCTTTTCCCGGATTTTCGGGCTGGGACAATTATTGTATTCACCATAAACTTGCACTGTTTCAGTCTGTGGGTAAAGGATTGGTCATCGTTTGACGACCACACACCTAAAATTCCGTTAGGCCGAAGAGCAAAAAATGTTTTTTCCAGGCCGGCGTTGCTGTAAAGTTTATCATTGGCTTTTCTTGTGAGTCCTTCAGGTCCGTTATCAACATCAAGAAGTATAATATCCCATTTTGCTTCCGTGTTTCCAATGGTTTTTGCAACATCTTCCTCTTTGACTGTTGCCCGGGGACTTTCCAAAGGCATTCCTGTAAGATGTCCCAGATGCTCTCTGTTCCATTTAACAACAGCCGGAATGAGTTCTGATACTGTGATACGCGCATCAGGCTGAGAGTTTGAAAGGGCTGCCGAAAGAGTGTAGCCCATTCCAAGACCACCAATGAGAATTCTCATGTCCGGTTTTTGAGTGCGGTTGCATGCAAGCTCAGCCAATGTTTCTTCAGAACCGTTGAGCCTGCTGTTCATAAGTTCTGTGTCACGGGTTCTGATTGAGAATTCTTCTCCCCGTCGTTTTAGAGTTATTTCACTATTATCTCCGGGAATGTCTGCCCGGCCTATTTCTCTCCAGGGGATCATTCTTTATCCTCTATCCATGTTGCAATATATCCGGCTACTTCTTCCCAACCCTGTTCAGCGATAAGCCAATGGGTATTATTTTTAAATTCTTTATATTCAGCGTTTCTATGATATTTTCTGTAGATTTTTTTTACAACAGGTGCTGGTAAGATTCTATCCAGTGAACCTGAAATAATTAACATGGGTAAATCAATTTTTGATTCGTCAACTTTGGATGATTTTTTTTGGTCAAACATCCAGAGCGATATTTCTGATGCTGCTCTTCCGGATTCATACACTAAACGCTTGTAAATTTTTTTATGGTCTGCCCCAGGCGTACGTTGTAAAAAGGCATAGACTGCCAGTTTGAAGCTGATACGAAAGGGCTTTTTCCAGAATGGCCATGTCTTAAAAAATAGAGGAAAATATTTTAGAGCAGACCATGAAAGCGCATTAATACCCCTGGGAGGTGCCGGGGCAAGCAGAACTCCTTTTATTCCAAGCCCCTTGGCAAGGAGAATTTGAACCAGAAGACCGCCCATGGAGTGACCCATTAAAATGGGTTTTTCATCTAATGTTAAAATAAATTTTTCAAGGTCTTTAATGTAATCCCTTATGCCTGTTGTGCCAAGCTCTAATGGCGGCTTTCCCAAGGGATTAACTTCATGGTGCCTTAATATGGGAGTGTAGCACTTGTAACCTTTATCTTCAAAATAGGACGTAAAAGAATCCCAGCACCAACTGGAACAAGACATTCCATGGATCATGACAATACTTTTAGGCATAATACTCCTTTATTATAATTACTCTGTTTATCATATTTTAGAATAATTATCTGTTAAATAATAAAGGTGTGTTTTGCCATGGCGCTTTTATTTGCAGGATATTCTGAGAGAAGAGTACCCTGCAAAATGATAAAATTGATACTGCATAAGTATCAGCCGGTAGCCGGCGGTATACCACCTGCAACAGGCTCATAATAACGATAAATTGTCTTCTCACCTAATAATTGATCAACCTGTCCCTGTATTTCCAGCCGTTCTGCGCTGTTCATCCATATATTCCAATCCTCCAGAGAACTCCAGGTGCTTATGATCAGGTATTCTTCGTTCTTCTCTATGCTGCTAAAGGTTTGGGAGGTGATAAACCCCGGCTGGACAGTTGCCCTTGATCTCAGCTGAACGAGCAGGGGAGCTAATTTACTTGTTATAGTTTTGTTTGCTAAAGAACGTCTGATAAAAATTGTAACTGCCATGCTGTCCTCCTTTTTTTAACAATTATAGCCATTTTTACAAAATACAAATTGATAAAAAAGTTGTATACAGACTGTATTAAAATTCATTGGAGGAGAGTTGAACTTCAGGAATTATCAATAAATTGCCAAGTTCAGTTCAGTTTACTGGGTTAGTTTTTTTAAACTATCAAAGATTTTAGTGTATATCAATGGATTATTTTGACCTGCAAACAATATTTTTATAAAGCCCGGCCATGAAGTCTATGTTAAATCCCTTAACAAGCCTCCCCTATATAATGACTAGCCCGGCCGCAAAATATCGTGACCAGGTTAAATCCATTGATAAAAAAAATCTTGCTTTCTATAGTCCATAGATGTTAAAGAAAAATTATCAATATTCTTTTTAATTCTAAACGGTTATGCATTCGGTCCATATAATCGACCATGCGGAGCCCTGTCCTGAAAAATTGTCGACCAATCTTTGCAGAATTCTTTTTGAGCAACACCAGAATACTCAACTATTGATATGTTTTCTTCGATAGCTTTAATATTTAAAGGTTCATCAATCAGAAGTTCCTTTTCCTGGGCAGTCATTATAGGAAAACCATAGGGGATATTGATATGTTTCAATTTTCCTTTTGATTTCATCCTTTCAAGGACAAAATCTAAATGATTCATAAGTCTTTGTCGTATAATCAACTGAGAGGTTTCTATTATAACATTTTTTGTCCTGTTATTAGCATCTTGAAGTGTGTTTTCGATTTCGTAGCCAATACTATTTCTTCCAGATGCCATAGCAGCTAATGTTGTTGTTCCCATGCCTAAATAAGGATCAAGGACCAAATCACCTTTAGCAGAATACATGTTTATTAATCGGTAAACTAGTTCAAAGGGATATGCTGCACTCCTTTTGCGGGTATCTTTATCATTAAGAGCTTGTGGAGTTCCTTTTATATCAAACCAAATATCTGAAAACCAAAGGTTTCGTTCTTCCCAAAACAGAGCACTTGCTCGTCTGTTTTGCTTGTCGGTTTCTTTTTTGAATTCTCTTTTTGAGCCTTTTCTTAAGATCAGGATATATTCATGTTCCAAAGTAACATATGCACCAGCCGGCAACATACCAGAACCCATAAATTTATTAGGGGCGTTGGTTTGTTTCCTCCACAAAATGCAAGGAAGTGATGAAAACCCCAATTTCTGTGTAAAATTAAGGATTCTAGCATGATTAGTATATAACGCAAAATTGCCATTGATAGTGCGAGTAGCATCGCCAATATTGATACAGGCAAAACCACCTGGTTTTAAAGCTCTGTAGACTTCCGTCCAAGTGGCATCAAGTATTTTATGCATTGACTCAAAAGCACCAGACCCATCACCTTTTGATAATTTTTTTTTAACAGAAGAACTTTGCTGAGAAAACATATCATCCCACATTTCAATCATGGGGTATGGAGGAGACGTAACCATTAAATCAACGCTTTCATCAGAAAGCTCTTTCATATATCTTGAATCAGAGAATATCGATTTGTGTTTTGTTTTCATATTTTACCTATTAATAGACTCCATCATGATGCCCAACATTAACCAAAACAATTTCTTTTTCTGTAACGAAGAATTCAAGCGTGATCCTGGAGGGAATATTTATGGGAATTGGATATAAGCTTTTTAATCTCCCTTTCTTGTCTAAAAATATTATTAATAATACTATATAATACTTTTCATAGTATTTATCAAAGCAAAATTGTACATTCTCAAAAGGAAATTTTGGATCTTATTGAAACAAAAACATGCTGACAGATACACCACAGATGTTCAAGGTTAGCTCTTTAACGCGTAAAGAAAATTCTGAAATGTATTGCTCGCAGCAAAAAAACAATTTCAATAGCTTAAAGTTATGGTTGGTATCCCGGTGAAAGATATACTAACATTGGGAACTGATAATATCACTATTTGGAGGGTATCATGAATTTTCCAAAAGACAATAAACAGCTGGATCAAATTTTTACCAACGGATCAGAACCTTCAATGGAAGAGTTTGTGGATGAATACTGGGTGAAAATGCTGACCGGGATGATTCCGAATTTCAGATGGGCAGGGCACCGTAAGCGTTTTTTTAGCGAGAACAGAAATAAAATCGGAAACAATATCATATTGTCCAATACTGTTTTCGGGCACTTTAAAGTTAAATTGGGTCAATGTGATGACTTGAATAACTTGAAGGTTCTCATTTTGGATTATGGGGAAAAAAAGAATTTTCTGACCCGTTCGGTCAGGGATAAAATCAGGAAAATTGAAAAAGAGTCATTTCTTGGAAGATATTATAATTTTATCGATGGGGTCTATCACTTTAAAGGCTATTTTTCTCTGGGGAAAAAATACCCCGGGGAAAACAAGCCTTTAAAATAACATAAAAAGGGAGGGAATTATGGCTGGTAAAGCATTCCATTTTAATGGTATTCAGGCAGTCTTAACCGATATTAAGGCGGATTTAGATGTGAATATGACTGCTTCAGCATCTCAGGCAGTGGACGATTTTACAGAAGACAAGCTAATTGTTTTTGATGATGGTAAACTTTTTTACCCCATTGTCACTGCACATAAAGCATTGGATATCGACAATCTGGATAGTCGGGATGCATCAAATGTGTGGATGCCTTTTCATTTTTACCCCAATAATAATGGTGTTTGCAAGCCTGATACACCTAATGTAACTAAGCTTATAGAACATGTTAAAAGCAAAATTAAAGCTGACACCTGTTCTGATATTGAAAAGAACCTCTATGTCGGTATTCTTTTGCATATACTTGTTGATACCCATACTCACAAGGATTTTATGGGCCTTTTTTGCAGGCATAATGATATCTCTGCATTAGATGAAAAAGGCGCTGTTGATTTTTGTTTTCTCGCAAATGCATTACCGGCAATAGGGCACGGTGAAGCATTGACCTATCCGGATGATATGTGGAAAAAATGGAGTTATAAAGACAGTAAAGACAAAAAACAAGCAAGAGACAATAAAGAGGTTTTTTACAATATTATTAAGAAAATTCCTGAGTATTTAGGCGAATTAGGAATAGCCAATACTGGTATGGATGAAGCGAAAGCAGAAAAATATAAAGCTATATTTGCCATGGAAAAAGATCATGAAGAAAAGTTTGATAAAATAACCCAAGATAATGTTGGTGGGAATTCCGACATCTCTTATAAATATTGGAGAGATTTGACTTTAAGGGGCGTGCAATCAAAAGAGAATATTTACACAAAGAAGAATCCTGCCAATTTTAAGTCTTCAGAATGGTTCCTTTTCCAGAAAATTGCCAAAGACATTAGAAGCTTTTTTAAGAATGAAATTTTCCCGAAACTGACCATTAAAACTAAAGTTTATTAATGTAGAGGGGTTTGATATGTATCAAAAAATAGATGAAGTAAGAAATAAACTTAACGCATATTCTCCGGAAAACCTGAAAAACAAACTTCCTCTGCTGGATACACTGTTAGGACTGCACTATGAAGCGACTGCCCAGGTTGATATTGAACGGGCACGATATATGACCGCTCATTTTAAACAGACTGAAGATCTTAGTGCGCCCATGCCCATCCGAAGAGCCGAGGCCATCAGTAGTTATCTGTCCAAAAGGAAAATTATTTTTCATGATAACGAATAAGGATAGGTTGTGGTTCGTTCCTCACACAACCTATCCTTATTCGTTTTATCGGGCTTGTCCAACCACCGGATAAGGTTGTGGTTCGTTCCTCACACAACCTATCCTTATTCGTTAAGTGTTTCCGGGAATCTGAATTATCTTTTTAAATTTGTATACCTGTTGTTGCTTATTCCTGAACTGCTGGGAATCAATGACTTCAAGGAATTATTAAGTCATCATTCATGAATATTGAGGGCGGCAAAGATCCATTAATATTTGATATTGCCAGATCCTCTTTTGTTGACGGGCCTGGTGTCAGAACGACTGTCTTTTTTAAAGGCTGCCCGCTTTCATGCCCCTGGTGCCATAATCCTGAATCCCAGAGTTATAAAGAAGAAATAATGCACTTTCCTGAAGACTGTATCCATTGTGGAAATTGTGAAAAGGGAAAGGATTGTTTTACTCTTGCACGGCGTATAATTGGGAAACATTACTTTCCTGAACAATTGGCAAAAATTATTTTAGAGGACAAGTCCTATTTTAAAGCGTCCGGCGGGGGGGTGACGTTTTCCGGAGGAGAGGCTTTAAGTTTTATAGGGTATCTGTCCCGTGTACTGCCAATATTAAAAAATCAAAATATTCATACTGCCATTCAGACCTGCGGATATTTTGATTTCAATCAATTTGTTTTAGATATTGCACACAATATTGACGTGATCTATTTTGATTTTAAAATTATGGATAATGATATTCATCAACAGTTTCTTGGAAAATCAAATCATGTCATATTGGACAATTTTGTTAATCTCCTTCAACACAACATAACAGTGGTGCCACGAATCCCTTTGATTCCAAACTTTGTTGCAACTGAAAAAAATCTTGATGCACTTGCTGAATTTTTTTTAGAACATAAAGTGAAATATTGTGAGTTTCTCTACTACAACATAAACTCGCAAGAAAAATTAGCCCGTCTCAAAAGAGAACCTGTGAAAGGATTGTCTGAGAAATCAGTTCCCATGGCTGAAAATAGAGCCTGGATAGATTATTTTAAGCATAAGATGAAACAATAGGGCCAAAGTTTTAAGACCAAAGTTTTGTCATTACTCGCAACAAGGAGATTCGTTTTAATAACAGCGATCTGTTTTGTTACCATAAGGCCATACTGTCATAAAGGTAGTGTATCCGCGGTGACAAAAAAATGAATGGTCAGCTATCTATGATACCCTGAAGCAGGGTTTAGCGTATTGATTAAAATTATATTTCAAAAAGGAGAAATCTATGAAAGTATCGTATGTGAGGCGAGTCAGTTTCACACTTCTTATTCTATTGATCTCAGGTTGTGCATCAATTCCTGCCGCGGCACCAGAGCTCTCAGCAGAGCTTGGGAATAGAATATCTACCATAGAAGGCTCGAACATAACTCTTTTACACAGGTTTTTTGATCATAAAAGAAAAGATGTAGACCGGTTTATCGAAAATGAATGGGTTCCTACTTTTGCGGATACTTTTTTTTCAAAACCGAAGATATCAAAAGCATGGGAAACTATCGTTAAAGAGAATGACAAAAACCAACGGTTAATGTTCATTGTAAAAACTGGGCCAAAACTTCAAGAAATGATTAATAAAAAACGACTTGAACTTATCCAACCTTTAGATGACTTAGAACGCCGAATTGAAAAAAGTATTAGAGAGGAATATTCGCAAGTAAGGGCTATGAATAACAGTATTACAAGCTTTTTGCTATCTGCATCAAAAGTTGCCGAAAATCGAAATCGCTATCTTGAAATAGCAGGAGTTACAGATGACAAGGTTGGAGATCTTATAGATAAAACAGATGATGCTGTCTCTGATTTGCTTAAGGGGGCAAAAGATGTACAAGGAAAAACTGATTCAGCCGAAAAGTATTTAAGTAAACTGCGCAACATTCGTGATTCTATATAATTGAAAAAGGAGAAAATAAAATGCCTATAAACTGGGATGAATTCGACAATGAAATCGATGATATTATTGCAGAAAGCGCCGAAGAAACAGATCAAAAGCTTGCATCTAAAATATCTTCCATCACTCGAATGACTGATGATGAGGTGAAAGAACTGTTTCCTGAACCGGCAGATATAAAAAAGCTGGTTGAGCTCATGAAAGTCGTAAAATCATCAGAAAATAGAAATAATAAAATAAACAAGCTTGTGGGTAATGCGGAAGAGTTTGGTGGTATTGTTCTTACTCTGCTTGCCAAGTTTGCGTAAGAAGAACACTTTAAAAAGAGTAAATTATGGCAAGAGATGCAAAGTCCAGCTATTGAAATGGAGAGAGGCAAAATCCATTCCACTGGATTTAGCAGGTCGCACTAACCCGTGAATTTAATGTGATGCATATTTAAAAACAAATATTAACAGGAGGGAATAAAAGTTATGACTAAAGAATCGATTGATCCCAAGGTATATGATTTATACGATGAATACTGTCACTCTGAGATGACTCGGCGAGATTTTTTTAACAAAGCTTCGGCACTTGTTGTTGCAGGAGGGGCAGCACTCGCTATGGCGGAATCACTGTTACCACGCTATGCGCAAGCTCAGACGATTTCTTTTACTGATAAACGTATTAAACCCAGATACGTTGACTATGACTCTCCGGGAGGTTCATCAGGTAAGATGCGAGGCTATTTGGTAAAGCCTGACGGTAAAGGTCCTTTTCCGGTTGTCTTGGTTATCCACGAGAATAGAGGCTTGAACCCATATATAGAAGATGTGAGCCGCAGATTTGCGGTGGAGGGTTTTCTATCGTTTGCACCGGACGGGTTAGCACCGATTGGTGGTTATCCCGGCAACGATGACGATGGTAAGGTCATGCAGAAATCCCTGGACAAAGACAAACTTTTCACGGATATGCTAAACAGTGCCAGGTTTCTAAAGAATCATGAGATGTCCAATGGTAAATTGGGAGCAACTGGCTTCTGCTATGGAGGTGGTGTTGTCAATAAGCTTGCTGTCATTATGGGTACAAATTTGAATGCCGGGGTTCCGTTTTATGGTGTAGCACCAGCCCTTGAAAATGTATCCAAAATTCAAGCACCTCTCATGATGAATTATGCCGAAGATGATCCAAGGGTAAATGCTTCTCAGGCGGTGTTTGTCAAGCGAGTTGTCGCCTAAATTAAAATTATTTTTTTGTAATAATACTGTCTACAATACAAATTTAATTCGCTTCGCTCATTCTATTT
>Ga0307988_1000664_pt1 | contig 22765 bp, 23 predicted proteins | sample EllFjometagen183_FD_203166 | JGI IMG/M metagenome (GOLD analysis project Ga0307988, IMG submission 203166) | Marine microbial communities from Ellis Fjord, Antarctic Ocean - #183 | ecosystem: Environmental > Aquatic > Marine > Unclassified | place: Southern Ocean | collected 2014-10-08 | reverse complement strand
GTTTCAAGCTCAACTATATCTGAGACCTCCAATTCAGGACCAACTTCCTCGAAAGTTATTACTTCTGAAGCCAGTTTTGCACCGGTATACGCATAAACATCACGTCCATGGAATGTGTATGAATGTTCTGTGTCTTTTCTGCGATGTTTACTTTCCTCAATTTCACGGATTCTTTCTATACCCACATATTTTTTTAAGTGAGTCAATGTTCCATTATCAGGAGTTACTACATATTGATCATTAATAGTTTTCACAACAACACTTTTCCTCTTTGACCCAACTCCCGGATCAACAACAGAAACAAAAACAGTATCTACCGGCCAGTATTCCATAGCTTGGAATAGCCTGTATGAGGCTTCCCAAATATTATAAGGTGGAATATCATGTGTAAGATTATATACCCTTAAATTTTCATCAACTTCAAATGCTACACCATACATTGCAGCAACAGCTCCGTCAACCAGTCCAAAATCGCTTTGGAATACTAATAATTTTTTCATATCAATCTCCTATTTACTGAACTCAACAGACCAGTCCGCTCCATAGCCTATTCCATATATTTCGAAAAAGCTACCCTGATTCACCGCAAACGCCACATTCATTAGTTCATTGTTATAAATCATTGGTTGACCTTTCACAGCAAATCCAAATGACTGGTGAAATAGAATTTTTTTATCAAAAATAATTTGTTCCTTATTCTTAATCAAAACATCAATCATATCTCTATATTCAAAACCTGCGCTGCGGAATTTCTTCATAGAAATATTGGTCCAGGAATTCCCAAAATTAGGATCTGGGATTTCTATAATTCCCTTAACCATATTGTGATTTATAATTGGTTCCAGTATTTCATGTTCAATAATTTCATCTACAGGATATTCCGGTCCCACTTGCTCAAAAGTTATAACACCGGCTGCTAGTCGTGCACCACAGAAAGCAAAAACATCACGTCCATGGAAAGTTGCCACATCTTCAGTTCCTTTTCCTTTAAGCCGGTTTATGTTTTCATCTATTTCTCGGATTTCTTCTATTCCAACAAGTTTTTTTAAGTGTGTGAGAGAACCATTATCAGGCGTTACAACATAATAGCCGTCTCTAGTCCGTGCAACCGAAGCTTTCCTGGGAGTTCCTACACCTGGGTCTACTACAGAAACAAAAACAGTGTCTTTTGGCCAGAATTTCATTGATTGAAACAGTCTGTAAGAAGCACTCCATGTATCATATTGAGGAATTTCATGGGTTCCATCTAAAATTTCCAGTTCCCTGTCCACACTTTTAACTACTCCATACATTGCGCATACAGCACCTTCTTTATATGTAAAATCTGTCTGGAATACCATTAATGATTTCATTTTGCATCCTCCTATTAACATTTTACCCCATACCCGGGTTCAGATAAACGGATTGTAAAAACGTCCGTGATTAATAAATACTGATACTATCAATGTGCCAAGCAATAGCACAACAGATATCAGTAATGCTACTGCATCACCTCTGTCCATTTTTCTTTTGCTGTACCAGGTTCTTTTCTTATATTTACCAAAACCTCTTAGATCCATTGCATTTGTAATAGTTTCAATTCGGTCGAGTGTCGAAAGAATCAAAGGCAGAATAATTGACAGTGCTCTTTTGAATCGGTCCCATATTTTTGCTTTATTAGACATTTCAAGTCCTCTTGCCTGCTGAGACTGCGATATATCTCTGTAGTCTCTTTGTATATCCGGAAAATATCTCAGCGTCAGTGAAAATGAAAAAGCAATTTTGTAATGAACGCCGATAGCATTAAGAGAAGACGCAAGTTCACTGGGATCTGTAGTTAATAAAAAGATCATTCCAAGTGGAATTACTGATAAATATTTTGTAAATTTAGTTATAATGAAAAACAATGTTTCTGTTGTAATATCATATTTGCCAAACAACTCTAAAATAACATGTCTCGTGCCATATATCTCTGTTCCATATGCAGGTGAAAATAAAAATGTAAGTAAAGCATTGACTGCCAAAAAAACTACCACATAAATTACCATTAGTTTTATCTGCGAAAAAGTAATTTTGGATATTCTTAGTACTATAAAAGAGAAAACCATAACACATAAAATAACCCTTAGGTCATATGAAAACATCACAGCACCAGTCAGAATAAGGAAACATAAAAGTTTAGTGATACCTGATAGTTTATGAATTGGAGTGTCAAGTTTCTGAGCTGCAAAAAATCCTGTTCTCATTTATGCTTCACCTGCCTCTCATAATCAATGAAACACTGCACAAAAGCAGTTTCATCTTCTATACCTGATATCTGAGCAAGTGTATAAAGGGAAGTTTCTCGAAGATTGGCTCTGTCAATTATGTCCGGACTAGTTAATACAACAGATGCAGCTTCATCACAAATTATATCTCCGTCAGTTATAACCACAGACCGTGGAGTATATTCAAGCATCAAGTGCATATCATGTGTAATCAACAGAACTGTTACTCCCAGTGCATTGATTTTCCTGAGAAATTCCATAATTTCTGTATAGTGTTTGTAATCCTGCCCAGCTGTTGGTTCATCTAAAATAATTATTTTTGGATTAAGTATAAGTATTGAAGCAATTGTTACACGTTTTTTCTGCCCATAACTTAGTGCAGCTACAGGCCACTTGATAAATGGAGCAAGGCCACAGATTATAAGAACCTTTTTAACTCGCTTTTCTATTTCTTCTTCCGGTATTTGACGGAGTTTCAATCCAAGTGCTACCTCATCAAAAATCATAGGTTGAGATAACATTTGATTGGGATTCTGCATTACATAGCCAATTCTTTCAGCTCTTTCCTTTATGCTTTTATCTGCAATATCTTCTCCTTTATAAAAAATTCTGCCTTTGTTTTCTTTTTCAAATCCACACATAAGTTTAGCAATAGTAGATTTACCAGCTCCGTTTCTACCTACCAACGATAACATCTCACCTTCTGTTATCTGAAATGTAGCACTATGTAATACTTCTTTTCCTTTTTCATAACTGAAGGATACATCATCTATTTCAATCACTCTGCTTCTCGAAGTATCGTGGTTATCAAATTCAACAGATTTATACCATTCTACCAAAGCACTCTTCATTGAATCGGACATATTAAGTGTCTCAATATGACCCGGATACATTTTCGCTGATATGCTTATTCCTGAGTACTTCAGGGCAGTAACATACAGCGGTTCTCTTATACCTGTTTCACTGAGAATGTTCGATGATATAAGCTCGTGTGGATTCATATCTGCAATTATTCGACCATCATTAAGAATAATAATTCTGTCAATTTCTCTGTGAAGTACATCTTCAAGCCTGTGTTCAATTATAATAATAGTTTTATGTGATTCTTCATGAATATCGTGAATTATCTCAATAGCCTGCTTACCAGTAGCCGGATCAAGATTTGCCAGAGGCTCATCAAAAAGCAGAACATCAACATCATCAATCATGACCCCTGCTAGCTCTGTTCTTTGTTTTTGTCCTCCTGAAAGTTCATAAGGAGATGAAGTCAGCCACCTGTCCATATCAACCATTTTTGAGACTTTTAAGACTCTCTCTTTCATCTCTTCTTGCGGCACTCGATCATTTTCCATAGAAAAGGCTATATCCTCACCAACAGAAAGCCCTACAAATTGACCATCTGCATCCTGTAGGACAGTACCAATAATTTTTGAAAGTCTGAAAATATCCTGATCTTTGGTTTCTTGACCATTTATCTTAAGGCTGCCTTTTATTTCGCCTTTGTAAGAAAATGGGATCAGACCATTCAAGCAGTGACCCAGTGTGCTTTTTCCGCTTCCACTGGGTCCTGCTATCATAATCTTTTCACCTGGATATATCTCCAGATTTATATCGTGCAAAGTTGGTTCCGACTGACTGAAATATTGAAAGGAGAAATCTTTGAACGCGATAATGGGTTCTGTTTTCATTAGAATACCGTTTACTTTTCTTTCTTAAGGCTGCCTTTTTTGGTCCTTGTAAGAGAATAAGCCCAAAGTAATAATGATCCAAATACGCCGGCACTAATACAATTCATTAGACATGCAACAGCTCCTTGTGTAAAGACGAGGTTAACTGGTTCAGCATAAATAACTATATCAAGTAAAGGTGCAATTACTATCCAGGCAATTACATTACCGATAATTTGAATTATGTTGAAATTTAAAACATCTTTCCAACCGAAAATTCCTTCTTCAGCTTTACACTTAAGCATTGCAAAACCAAATACAAATCCGGCAACTCCGCTGGCAATTACCCAGCTCCACCATGGAGATCCATACTGGATGGAATCACTTAGTGCATGTCCGATAAACGCAATCAACCCACCGGCTAAAGGTCCGAATAATGCTGCAAACATACCAGCAAGCCCATAGGCTGTCTGGAAGCTTGTTTCAGGTATGGGTGACGGAATCTTAACCCACATAAACAACAGCGTAAACAATGCTGCACCAAGACCAGTCGCAACTATAGTCTTTGTTGTCACCTTGAATAATTTTTTCATTTCTGACTCCTTTAAAATTTAATTTTTAAAGTTCAACGGTATTTTATAACAATTCAATTCCCCCATAGCCTAAAATCCCACCAAACATATTAAATGAATTTTATTATATTTATCTTTTGTAAAATATTTCTTATCTATTTCGAAAATGAAAATCTTATCCCCAATGGAGCACTTAGGTGTTCATATGAGCACATGCTAAATTCTCACAATGTCATTATACAATATGTTACTGGAATTTAACACAAAATTATTTATAACTAAATTTAGAGCTCCGACTAGTCTCCATAATTTGAATTTAGTACAATCTGAATAGTTACATCTCTAACAGGGTATAAATATTTACATGATAGGAGATTTAAAATGAACATATATGATATTAATGTAGAAACCATTGAAGGCGAAACCATAAGCTTAGACGAATTTAAAGGCAAGGTAATTCTTATAGTAAATACAGCTAGTAAATGCGGTTTTACTCCGCAGTTTAAAGGGTTAGAAAAACTTTATGAAAAGTATGGCAATGAAGGACTGGAGGTTCTAGGATTTCCGTGTAACCAGTTTAAGGAGCAGGATCCAGGAACTAATGAAGAGATTAAAAATTTCTGTTTATTAAACTATGGCGTATCTTTTCGAATGTTTGAAAAAATTGATGTTAATGGAGAAAATAGACATCCTCTTTATCAATATTTGATTAAAAATACTCCAAATTTGATAGGGAAAGATGTAAGTTGGAATTTTGAAAAATTCTTAATTAATAAAGATGGCGAAATCATAAAAAGATTTTTATCTATGAAAAAACCTTCTTCATTAGATAAGATAATAAAAAACTTATTATAAGTAATAAAATAGCACTTTAAAAAACATGGTATAATTTAAATAATCTATTAAGCGGGGTGAATTATGACTTTTCATAAACATGTTTTTATTGATTTATTGATTAAAATGTTGGGTTTTGGCATATCAATAGGTTTGCTATTCCCATTTTTTGTTTTGCTGTTCGGTGTCAATAAACAAATTGCTCTCTCTTTTCTATTTTTTACTTCTTGTATTGCAGCTGGCATAACTGTTGGTCTTACAAGTTTTTTTATTGTGAAATTTAACTTCAAAAAAAGATTGGTAAAGCTTATAGGAAATATGGGAAAAGCAAATCAAAGGATTATTGATTTTCAAAATGACAAAATAACTTATGAAGATCAAACAGATTTATATATTGGCACAGAAGACTCTGACGACTGTTTTGCTCATATGGCAGATTCATTTAACATACTTGTAAAAACACAGATGGACACTCTTCACGCTCAGAAGAACCTTCATGACTACATTGAAAACATGAATGAAAATCTAGACTTAACAGATTTGTCTGAGTTTGCTCTAAGAAATCTGATGGAGTATTCAAATGCTTCTGCCGGTGCTATGCTAATAGAAAAAAATGGCGAATTAGTATCAACTGCAATGTTTGGCCTTAGTGACGATGTATCTCTTGAAACAAATAAAATAATTCTTGATGCACTAAAAACCGGAGAACGTTTTTACATTGAATTCCCTGAAGATATTTTATTGGATGGAATAATAACTACATTCAGACCTGCAGAGTTAATCGTTGAACCAATCGTCTATAACAATATAAATATTGGAGTTTTAATTATGGCTTCAATATCAAATCTTAATAGTGAATTCATTAAAAAACTTGATACCTTTGTGAGAAGTTTCTCATTAATACTTAACAACGCACTTCAGCATGAGCAGATGCAACTTCTTGCAGCCCTTGATCCATTAACTGGTGTCTATAATAGACGTTTTGGACTTTCGCGGCTTACAGAAGAGTGTGCGCGTTCCACCCGATTTAATTCTTCTCTTGGAGTTTTAATGATTGATATTGTAAATTTAAACTTGTTAATGATACCTATGGACACGTTGCCGGAGACCGTGTCATAAAAGGATTAGTATCTGAGATTCAAAAAGCTCTAAGGAATGGAGATATTCTCGTCAGATATGGCGGAGAAGAATTTCTTTTAATTCTTCCTGGTGCAAATAATGAAAATTCCTTTAAAGTTGCCGAAAGAATTCGTTTTGCAGTCAGCCAAAGAAAAATCATGTACGGTGATAATGAAATCAGTGTCAATGTAAGTATTGGGATTGATTCATTCCCTGAATCAAATAGCGCAGAACCTCTAGATCTCATAAAAAATGCAGACAACGCATTATATACTGCCAAAAATACAGGGCGTAATAAAGCTATCATCTTTGGGAAAGTATAAGCTATACAACTAAGTATTCTTCAATAAGGTCTTCATCAACTTCCAATCCCAGACCCGGTTTTTCTGTTGGATAAATATATCCATTCTTAATCTGAATAGGACTACCTGCTAGCTGCTCTCTAAAGATATTTGGTGTGCAATCTAGCTCAAGCAGCATATCCTCCGGGAAAAGAGAAGGTGGCATATCAGGCATAGCAAAACACAAATTTATCGCAGCATGAAGAGCTACCGCGCTACCCCATACATGAGGTACCAACCGAATTCCATTAACTGAGCATAATGTTGAAATTTTCATAACTTCTGAAATTCCACCTGTGACACATGCATCTGGCTGCGCTATATCAACACAACCTCCTTCTAGCAATCTTTTAAATCCCCATCGAGTAAAATGAGCTTCCCCACCTGATATCGGTATAGACGACCCTTCACGAACCCTCTTATACCCTTCTAAGTCTTCTGGAATAACCGGTTCTTCAAACCAGGCTATATTATATTCTTCAACTGCCCATGCAAGTTTTATTGCCGTTGGCACATCATATGCATGGTTTGCATCAATAGCCAGAAAAAGCTCTTCTCCAATGGCTTCGCGAACTGCTTTTACATTGGCAATATCGTTATCAATACCGAAACCAACTTTCATCTTAACGCCTTTAAAACCCTGTTCAATATATCCAAGTGCTTCTTTTGGCATATATTCCTGTGGGTCCCCTTCTTCTCTAAGGTATAACCCAGTTGCATACGGTGTTATAGTTTTACGTCTTTTTCCACCGAGTAATTGCCATATAGGTTGATTAAAGAATTTTCCGGCAATATCCCATAACGCAATGTCTATTCCTGATAATGATTCTACAGATAATCCAAACTGTCCGTGGTCTCTTAGCAAATTATATAAATCATCCCAAATTAATTCCCTATCTAGGGGGTTTTTGCCAATTAAATATGGTTTATAGTAATTTTCAATAATTGCTTTATGAGCGTGAGCAGGACCAAAGCATTCACCCCAGCCTTCAATTCCCTCATCAGTGACTATTTTCAGAAGCATAATAGTCCGAGTATTATACCAATTCTGCGAATATGCAAATTTACTGCCACCCAAATCCTGGGAAACTACATATGTTTTTATATCAATTATTTTCAAAATAACCCCACCCTTATGATTTGTTTAATTATATATACATTTTATGTTTAATTATCAATTTACACAATACAACAATATTACTCAACAGTAGAAAATATTACTTAAAAGAAAACAAATAGTAAAGTAGTAGAATACTAAAATATTAATTAATGATTTTTGGAATAAAGTACTAAATCAGTTATGCAACTCCATATAAAATGTTTTATCTATAAAGAAGTTGTTGCTGGATAATTACCCTCTTTACGCCAGATATCTATCATTAATTCATAGCGTTCAAGTGGCATTCCCGTATAAACACAGTTTGATGTAGAAAAAATATAGCCATAATTAGGCATACCATTTTGTAGCGCATATCTCACGGCAGTAGCTACTTCCTCATCAGTGCCGCTTTCAAGTAACCCGCAGTTTACATTTCCAATAAGACAAACTTGATCACCATAGAGCTTTTTGACTTCAGCGATATCAACTCCCGCCTGAGGATCCAGTGAATGAAGTGCATCAGGTTTACATTGAACCAGTTGGTCAATTATAGGCATAATATTACCGTCAGTATGTTTTATTGTGTAAAAGCCCAGATCCCTATAACCCGTTATGAGTGTCTCCAAATACGGTGTAACAAATTCAGAAAACTGATTGGGGCTCATAAATGGTCCGGTATTCAGACAGTAATCACTGCATAGCGCAAAGCCATCCAACAATTTATATTTTGATATTTTTTCAGCTTCTTCCAAAGCATTTTGAACATTTATCTCGGCTTCCCTTTTCAAACCTTCTGGATCGTCAATCATTCTATATGAAAAGGTTGTCATATCATTGCCATTTGGAATTGAATAAGTCGCATCACCATGACGCATCAAGAAATACTTATCTCCACTTTTCTCTCTGATAAGTTCAAGATTCCTCATTTTTTCATCAAAATCCTTGAAGTTCGGTTTCGCGAAAATAGCACTATGCTCATAAGTATCGGCGACAGTAATTGCTAAATCTGCAATATCGTGTCTATGAAGGTTTTGCTCTTTCGAGGACATTTGCTCCCATTGATAAAAATGTCGGTGAGTTTCATGCAGTCTACCAAACTTTTCCATTGTCAAAAAATATACGAGTTCAAAAGTTGGTACTCTACCTGTAATCGGTAGTCGTTTTAATGCTTTAATAAATTTTTCTTTTGGTGTCATAGTAATCTCCCCCAAAGCCTATTTCAATATTTTATCATATTTACTATTTTTAGGGACAGGTCTGTAGTATCATTTTTAGATAGAACAAAAGAGTCTCGAAGGACTCTTTTGTTCTTGGTGCCGAAGGAGGGATTCGAACCCTCACGAAGTTGCCCCCACAGGATTTTGAGTCCAGCGTGTCTGCCAGTTCCACCACTTCGGCACGCCATAATATATTAACATAGCATTAATGCCATTTCAATAAACTTTTTTACTTTTATCACTAGTCTCTTGCCAGTTTTACCGCAAGGTCATATGCAAAAACCAATTCTTCCATACTGCAGTGGTCCTGAACAAAATGTGTAGTGCAAAAAATCCATCTTTTTCCTTTTAATGTTCGAAAAACTCTTTCAATTTCTGATTTGACGTTATCCATATCACCAAAGCCAAGAGTGCTTTGTATGCATAGACCTCCCATGATACCAAAATCATTTGAGTATTCATTAACAAATGTTTCATAGGACATCCCGGCAGCTTCCTGCCATGGGTGAAGCACATCAAATCCTAGGTCACGGATTTCTGGTAAAACACGATTAATATTTCCATCGGAATGAAGACTTAAAAAAGTTCCGGTTGATTTAACATAATCAGCTGTTATTTTTGTGTAAGGCATAATCATTTCAAGCCACATATCCTTGCTGAACATTAAGTCGTTCTGTGCTCCCCAGTCATCAGAAATATGAATCATATCCATCCCAAGCTCAATAATCGATTCTGCATATTTCTTGTTCCAGAGTGCCTGCCTTTTATAAACTTCTTTCATTAATTCAGGTTCAATCATCATTTGAATCATATGATTTTCCATCCCAAAAACATCATTGTGAAATTCGAAAATACCCGGTGTCTGCATATAGCAGAACCGGCCTCTGTCAGCCTGATAAAAATCCAGACGCTTTTGTACATTAGACAAGGAAGTTTCATCATCAGCTGGTTGCATTGGTATATCAAGAACCATGTCAGGAGTAATTTCTTCTCCTGATTCAATTAATTCCTTGAATTGTTCTTTTTTATATGGTCTGGGACCACCGAATATATGAGCAAGATCATACTCATAATGATCCTCGAAATTTTTAACAGACCCAAATTCTGCTGATATTTCTTTATCTAAGTTAGCTGAAACCCATCCGTAGACTGGCGTACGGCCTGTATTTTCACCTTTTATTGTTTTTGCTGTTAGTTGTCTTGAATTCATTAATTCTTCTCCTGCTTTCCATTATTTTTAAATATAAATATGTTATACCATATTTTTATAACTGCTGCGATAGGAATCGCAAGTAAAACTCCCCAAAATCCAAATAATATACTGCTTAGTACTAAAACGCATACTATAAGCATAGGTTTTAAGTCAACTGCTTTCCCTACTATCAACGGAAGCAAAACAAACTGTTCTATCAATTGTAAAATTAATGCAGTCAAGGTTGTATATACAATATATATTGGTTCAAAGAAAACAATTATAGCTGCACATATTATCATTCCGACCCAACCACCGAATACAGGCACTATATTTGTTAATGCCAGTATAATAGCTAACAACCATGCCAGATTAATTCCTAATATTTTAAAAACAACAAATGCAGTTAATCCTATTGCGGCACTGGTTATTAATTTACCAATAATATATTTACCAACACTTACTGAAGATTCTGCCAAAAATTGTCCAATTTTTTGCCAAAAAGTTTTTTTATTACCTTTTGATAGTGATTCATTCTCCTGAATTTCATGCTTACTTTCCATTATAAAACCTTAAGAAACCTGCGGTTCTCCCTTCAGACCTATATTTTCTGCTACTGTTTGCATGCCTTCTAATGTTTTTTGTATAACTTCATCCAGCTCTATTTCCATCATTTCTGACCCTTTTAGAATAAGTTCCCGGTTAACTCCTGCAGCAAAGCTTTTCTGTTTCCATTTTTTCTTTATTGATTTAAGTTTCAAATCCAAAACACTTTTACTTGGTCTCATCAATGCAGTCGCAGTAATAAGCCCGGTTAGTTCATCAATTGTGAAAAGTGATTTTTCCATAATGTGAATAGGTTCTGCTTCTGTGCATATTCCCCACCCATGACTTATAACAGAATAGATATATTCTTTGGGCCAATTATTTTCCTTTAGGATTTTTTCCGTCATCTTACAGTGTTGTTCAGGAAATTGCTCATAATCCAAGTCATGTATTAAACCTATAACTCCCCATTTATCAACATCTTCATTAAATTCAGCGGCAAAATATTTCATAACCCCCTCAACAGCAACAGCATGCTTTATGAGTGATTCGCTTTTATTGTATTTTTTTAGTAATTCCATTGCATTTTCTCTATTAGGTGTATAATCAGCCATTTTATTCTCCCTTTAGTTTAATAAGTACATTATATCTAAATTAACTCAGAATGACACTCACTCCATAGTATAAAATCTTTATTTTTTTCTGGTACCTGAGCTTCTACTCTAATTTTCCACTCTTTAAGTATTTTTTTTAGTTCTTCTGCTATATCAGAGCTGTCCTCATATATATTCTTTTTCTCACCGGGGTCATTCATCAGGTCGTATAACTCGTATCTGTTTCCCTCATAAAATTCTATTAACTTAAACTTTCCTTTTCTAACAGATGAACCCGGCGTACCGCCCTGATTTGCATAATGAGGATAATGCCAGAAAATAGGTCTTTCACTGAGGGACAGGTCTTCATTTTCTTCAAGTAATTTTACGAGACTTTTCCCGTCTCCCCTTTTATATTCAGTTTTTTCAACGATTTCACATATTGTGGGATAAAAATCAGGGCTGGTTACATTCGTATGACATATACTTCCGGGTAATATTCTACCATCCCACTTTACAATTAAAGGTTCCCTAGTCCCGCCTTCATATAACCATCCTTTGCCTTCACTTAGTGGTTTGTTACATGTCGGAGAGCCTTCTGCAGTGGCAAGACCACCATTGTCAGATGTAAAAATTATTATTGTATCTTCGTATAGGTCCTCTTCTTTCAATGTTGTAATAAGCCTGCCAATATTTTCATCTAGACTTTTTATCATTGCTGCATAAACAGTGTCTGACTGAACAATTCTTCTAACTATTCTTTTATCTTTTTTATGCTCACATGGGAAATAATCTCCTATTTCAAATTCCTTAACCTCACCGAGGGACAGCTCTGTTTTTTTGTTTTCAAAATATTCAATATATTCTTGTTTTGCCTCTATCGGGGTATGGACTAGGTAATACCATAAATTTAGGAAAAATGGTTTATCATTCCTATTTCTAATTAGTTTAATTACTTCGTCTGTTAGCCTGTCAGGAAGGTACTCACCGTCTTTTTCATCTTCAAGGTTCTTTATCAACCATGGAGAAAAATAGCCATGGTGCGGCATACCCGCATCACAACCAGCAATATTGACTTCAAACCCATGATTTTCAGGATAATGACTCCTTTTAAACTCTTCACTTCTGGTATAGCGTCCTGCAAGATGCCACTTTCCCACATGCCAAGTAGAGTAACCAATATTCTTAAGTTCTTCTGCTATAGTTTTTTCGTTATGCGAAATATGGTCTCTATACTTAGCACTAATCAAATAACCCTTTGAATGACCCCCAATGTAATTTGTTACACCTATAGATGCCGGATACATACCTGTCATAATACTGGCTCTTGTAGGAGAACAAACAGGACATGCTGCATAGGCATTTGTAAAGCGCATGCCTTCACGCGCCAGACGATCTAGATTCGGTGTTTCATAAAAACCACTACCCATACAACTTAAATCCATCCAACCAAGATCATCAGCAAGTATAAAAAGTATATTAGGTTTTTTGCTCATAATATGTACCACTCTTCCCATAATCATTATAACAAACTATCAAACTGTAAGTATATGTATACATCTATTAAACTTTTAGCAGGACAAGTCTGCTATTAACTTAACGTAGATGGACAGGTATATAATTTGCATGTTGACCAGGAACTGGTCTGCTATTAAAATAGTCGAGTACAGGTAAGATAATTTATAAAGAAATTGAAGAGGTGAACAATGGAAATTTTCAATCCTGATTATAATAACATGATAAAGGCTGCCCTCAATCAAATACCCGATAGAGTCCCCTTTTATGAACATCAAATTGCCAACAATATAATTTCTGAAATTATGGGCACAGAGCTTAACGATGTAGAAACCTATTCTGATGAAAATCTGGATGATTATTTTTCTGTTTATTGCTCATTTTTTAAAATTTCCGGTTATGATACAGTGAGCTTTGAAAGAATATTCTCCGGAATAATGCCTGGTAACGGTGCTCTGTATGGGCATGCAGACGGCTGTATAAAAACACGTGAGGATTTCGAAAACTATCCCTGGGATAAATTAAAAGACATTTACTTTGATAAAAACTCCCGCTATTTCGATGCTCTTAGATGTAATATGCCTTCAGGAATGAAAGCAATCGGTGGTATTGGTAATGGTATTTTTGAGTGTGTACAGGATATAACCGGATATATGAATCTTTGCTATATCAAAGTTGATGATATTGATTTATATAAAGATTTGTTCAGTCGTGTCGGTGATGTTCTTTTTGATACTTGGCAAGAATTTCTCAAAAAATACTCCGATATATTCTGTGTTTTGCGAATGGGTGATGATCTTGGCTTTAAAACTAATACACTTTTACCCCCGGAAGACATAATTGAACTCATCATTCCCAAATACAAAAAAGTCATTGATTTGATTCACTCATTCAATAAACCTTTTCTACTTCATTCCTGTGGAAATATATTTGGTATTATGGATGAATTAATTGATGCAGGAATTAATGCCAAACACTCAAATGAAGATGAAATTGCACCGATGCCTGTATGGTATGAGAAATACGGCGATAAAATAGCAAATTTCGGTGGTATTGATGCAGATATACTATGTCGGTACTCAAAAGAAGAAATAAAAAGTTATGTTACAGATATATATAATAAATCAAAAGGTATGCCTGGTATTGCTCTTGGTTCCGGTAATTCAATTCCCGAATATATGCCTGTAAATAATTATCTTACAATGTTAGAAACATTGTCTAAACTGCGTTAATTGAATATCATAATTTGTTTGCGGAAAAAAGTTTTGTACTTCTTTTTTTACGCTGGAAATTTTCTCTTAGACGAGGCTATCAATTTTTTTTATGATTGTCGTTTATTTTTATAAACAAATAAATAAAAAAATGATGAAAACGAAGTATAAGAAAAAATTAACAAGTAAAAAACGTAATAGGTCCCATAATGGGACCTATTACAAAAAGAGATAGAGATTGGGGATTCTAAATGAAATTAATTATTTCTTTTCTATATGCCATAGACGGCGCTGTTCCTAATTTTGTAACAGATAACGCTGCCCCGGCATTGGCAAATTTCGCGGCACTTACTATATCAAGCCCATCCATCAAACCAACCGCCAGACAACCATTAAAAGAATCTCCGGCACCGGTTGTATCAATCGCCTCAACTTTATAGGATGGAACAATTTCTTCCAAAATATCATTTTTAATATATACGCCATCACTTCCAAGGGTAATTATTACATTACTGACACCTTTTTTATAAAGCCAGTCTGCAGCTTTTTTTATGTTTTCCATTGAATCAGTTTTGATCCCTGTAAGTATTTCGGCTTCTGTTTCATTCGGTGTAAGATAACTTATCATCTTATAAACAGAATCATCAATTTTTTGAGCCGGTGCAGGATTCATAATAATCTCTACGCCATTTTTATAAGCAATTTCCATAGCTCTGAAAGTTGCATCCATGTTTACTTCCATTTGTACCATTAACATATCAGAGCTTTTAATTTTTTCTTTAGCCTGATCCAAATTTTCAGGAGTAATATTGTGACAGGCACCAGGAACTACCAGTATTGTATTCTCAGCTGTATTTTCATCTACAAGAATTAATGCAATCCCTGTAGAATTTTCTTCATCAAAAAACACCATTTCAGAATTAATTCCTTCGTTTTCATAAAATTCCAACATCAGTTTTCCATAAGGGTCATTTCCGATTTTTGTTATCATCGTAACATCAGCTCCGGCTCGCTTTGCTGCTACAGCCTGATTAGAGCCTTTTCCACCAGGTCCATATGTAAATGTAGAGCCGATTAGAGTTTCGCCCGGTTTAGGCAAATACGGTCCGCGTCCACATAAATCTTCAAAAAAACTACCGAATACTGTTAACTTATTCAAACCTGTCCCCCTGTTAAACTTTCACTGTAAAAACTCAATTACCGGGTCTATAAAGCAGTAATATAATCGCTGATAGCTTTAAATATCAGCATACCGACTGTAGCTCCGCCATCTTGAAAACCAATTGATTTTTCCTGATAATAGGCTGCACGGCCATGAACAGCCTGCATCTTAATAGTTGAAAGCATTCCCTCATTTGCTGCTTCATATGCCATCTTCGTTGAAGATAAAAGATCTAAATCTGATTTCATTAGAACTTCAGCAGCAGGAACAACAGAATCAAGAATAGTTTTTTCTCCGGGTTTTGATCCCGTTTTATCCATTATGGACTGAGCTGCAGCCATAAAGAAATTTCCTATGCCAGCTGCATCTAAAGTTTCTGCATCTCCGATATTTTTAGCACCAGCAATCATTCCCATGAAAATTATTGTACCCAATGATGAAGGTGATGCTTCATTAATAACCATACCTGAAGCCATAAAGAATGTCTTTAAAGTTTGCTTTTCCATTGCATCACTTTCAAGAACAGCTCTAAACCCACTGCTCATGCTTATACCAAGATCACCATCTCCTGCTTTTGAATCAAGTTCAACAAGATAATCTTTGTTTTCATCCATTACCCTGCTGATATCTTTCATAATATCTTTAACATTTTCCAGATTAATTGTATTCATTCCAACCTCACCTATTTGTTATAATTCGTAAAAAACGGTGTAATCGCTTCATAATCCAAAAGACCTTTAAGTTCTTCATCAAGCTTTAATACCGAAATTGACATACCTGCCATCTCCATAGAAGTTGCATACTCCCCGATATAAGGTTTGTATGAAGTCACACCAAGTGCTTCTAAGTATTCATATGCCTCTTTATAGCATATATATAGTTCTTCAAGAGGGGTTCCACCCAGTCCATTAATTAATAATGCGACTTCATCTCCATTAACAAGTGGCATATCAGCAGTAATTTTATCAAGTAAAACTTTTACTGTTTCGGCTGCCGTCATTTTTTCTCTAACTTCAATTCCCGGTTCACCATGAATACCCATTCCAACTTCCATTTCATTTTCGCCAATCGAAAATGTTGGTTTTCCAGCCAGTGGTACTATGCACGGTGTAAGTGCGACTCCCATTGATCTTAAATTATCAAGTGCTTTTTTGGTCACTTCTGTTACTTCCGTTAACGACTTCATTTTGTCAGCAGCAGCACCAGCAATTTTCCATGCATATACTAGTCCTGCAACAGCTCTACGTTTTTCTTTCTTTTCCTTTGGTGCCGAAGCTACATCATCAGACACTCGTATCTGAACTACCTCAATATCTTCCATATCCGCTAGATCACAGGCCATGTCAAAATTCATGTTATCTCCGCCGTAATTGCCATAAAGACAAAGAACACCGGCTCCATTATCACAGCCCTTAATCATTTCAAACATTTTATTAGCAGAGGGAGATGCAAATACATTGCCAACAGCACAGCCATCAAGCATTCCTTTGCCTACATAACCGAGAAAAACAGGTAAATGCCCGCTGCCTCCACCGGTGACAACACTAACTTTCCCCATCTGGACATTATCATTCCTGACCAATATCTGCAAGTCGCCGTGTAAAGCAGCAAGCTTATCAGCATGAGCATATAATATTCCTTCAACTGTTTCTTTGCTAAAATTCTCAGGTGCATTAATTATCTTTTTCATAATCTACCTCCGCTAATAAAAAATTATTATTTCTTTTTGTAGAAGTTAACTTCACAAACATCATACCCTTGTGCAATAGTTTTACCAAGTTTAAAATCAAGTCCGTTTGCTTCTGCAATTCCTCTATCTCCATCCATAGCCATATCACAGAGAAGTTCAATTCTTTCATCACTGAATCCCTGTTTTTTCCATGCATTAACAAGTGCACAGTAGTGAAATTCTACTTCAAGTTTTTCTTCTTCACAAGCTGTGATATCCATTTCAAACAATTTCTGTCCTAATTCAGTCAAGAATGTTTTCTGGAATTCCTGCATACTATCATCAGAAAGTTTTTTACATATGTTGTCACCATGGAAACAACCTGTTGTTTTTATTGCCGCACGACCTATTTGTTCGTAATCCCAGCCTTTTTCAGCTGCTTCGTTCAGTATGAGACTCATCCATGTAGCCCTGTGTTCAATAGCACCTCTAACTTCATTAACCATTACATCTTCTGTAATTTTGGCTATGTTTTTGATTTTTGACATTTCAACCTCCGTTTATATTCCTAAATATGCTTTTTTAACTTCAGGGTCGTTCAGTAGTTCCTGACCTGTCCCCGTTAAAACTATTTCACCATTCTGAAGAACATATCCTCTATCGGCTACATTTAGAGCCAGCATAGCATTCTGTTCAATCAGAAGTATTGTCATACCTTCTTTTTTAACCTGCGCCATCAGTTCGAATATTTCTTCAACTATTATTGGTGCAAGTCCAAGTGAAGGTTCATCCATCATGAGAAGTTTAGGTTTTAGCATAAGGCCTCGCGCAATCGCAAGCATCTGCTGCTCTCCTCCTGAAAGGCTTCCTCCCGGTTTTTTTCTTCTCTCTTTCAGACGCGGAAAAAGTGTAAACATCTCTTCACATCTTGCTGCAATTGCTTTTTGAGACAATTTCTTTTCAGTTATTGTACCAATAATAAGATTTTCCTCAACTGTAAGTCCCTTAAAAATGTTCCTGCCTTCAGGAACGTGAGCGATTCCAAGGTTTACAATTTTATTTGCCTCCATATTAGTTATGTCCTGTCCATTGAAAGAAATTTTTCCTTCATCTTTCTTGACAAGATTTGATATTGACATAAGTGTCGTGGATTTTCCCGCACCGTTACCACCAATTAGTGTTACGATTTCATTTTCTTCGATATTAAGCGAAACGCCTCTTAAAGCGGAAATATATCCGTAATTAACAACCAGATTATCTAGTTTTAACATAGTGCTCATATTAAAAAGTCGTTCCTTTCCCGAAATAGGCTTCATTTACAAGCTTATCGTTCTTAACATGCTCAGGATCACCCTCGCAGATTTTTTTACCAAAGTTAATTACCATAATTCTTTCGCAAAGGTTCATAACAAACTTCATATCATGTTCAATTACAACAATCGTTTGACCATCTTTTTGCAACTGCTTAATAAAATCTGAAAGCTCTTTTGTTTCAATCGGATTCATCCCTGCAGCCGGTTCATCTAAAAGAAGAATTTTAGGTTGCAAAGCAAGAGCTCTTGCTATCTCAACTCTTCTTTGAACTCCATAAGCTAAATTACCTGCCAAGTTATCTGACTCTGCAGATAATCCCAGTTTATCAACAAGTGCAACAGCCTTTTCATGTGTTGTTTTTTCATCATTCTTATATCTTTTATTATGTACAAGTGCATCAAATACGTTTGTTTTTTCATGGGTGTGATAACCAATTTTTACATTTTCTAGAACAGTCATAAAATTAAACAACTGTATATTCTGGAAAGTTCTGGCGATACCCATAGTGGCAATTTTAGCAGGACGCATACCGGTTATGTTCTTTCCCTTAAACCAGATTTCTCCGCCATTTGGTTGTAAGTTACCTGTACAAACATTGAAGAAAGATGTTTTTCCGGCTCCGTTTGGTCCGATTATTCCGTATATTTCTCCCTGTTCAACCTGCATGTCTATATTCTGAACAGCCTTTATTCCACCGTAATATTTACTTACATTTTTTGTTTGAAGCAAAACACCCATTATTTCACCTCTTTCTTTTTAAACAGCTTAGCCAGGAATCCTCCGCTGTTGCGTCCAAGACTTCTGTTGGCAATAACACTTCTTGATGTACCTGCAAGACCCTGAGGACGAATCCACATCATCGCAATAATCATAATTGCATAAATAAGCAATCTGGCTTCATTGGCAAATCTGAATATCTCAGTAGTCAGGTTAACAACAATTGATCCAACAACCGGTCCAACAAGTGTTCCCTGTCCCCCTATGATAACCATTGAAAGAATGTTGAATCCTTCATCAAGGGAAAACATACTTGAATCAATGAATGTATAGAACGGAGCCATTAAAGCACCCCCGACTCCTGCCCAGAATGCTCCGAACATAAAGTTGATTGCTTTATATTTTCTTATATTTACACCAAGCGACATTGCCGCGTGATCATCTTCTCTTATAGACATCCATGCACGTCCGACCTTTGAGTTTATAACCCTGTAAGAAGTAAACAGACATATTATTACAAAAAATAATGCTATAAAGTAGTAATTATGAGGCGAAGTGGCCCTCAACCCAAAGAACCATGGTGCAGGGATCCCTTTAATTCCCATCGGTCCTCCTGTCAGCCCAGTCCAGTTCAAAGCAACCAGTCTGAGTATTTCTGAAAAACCAAGAGTAACCAAAGCAAGATATATTCCTCTGAGTCTTAATGTAGGTAAAGCAATCAGAAAACCGATTAGCGAAGTAACAACTCCTGCTAAAATATATAGAATCCATATCGGCCATCCGAGGTTAGCCAGAATTGACAAAGTATAAGCACCGATTAAAACAAAACCTGCATGTCCAATATTAAATTGTCCACTGTAACCATTAATTATATTCAAAGATGATGCCAGTATTACATAAAAGAGAATCTTCACTATGATTGACATTACTGAACCTTTATCAATCAAGAATGGAAGTACTATCGATACAGCCAGTACAGCAAGTATTAACAGTTTTTTTCTTTTTTCGTAGAAATTTTTGAGCTTTTCCATTAAATACCTCCTAATTACCTTTCTTACCGAACAGTCCCTGAGGTCTTACGACCAGAATCAATACCAATAGCAGGAAAGCAAATACATCTCTTAATCCAGAAGATGTCATTGCGATTCCGAGATTTTCTACAACACCAATTAAAACACCGCCTATTGCAGCACCGCTTATACTTCCAAGGCCACCCAGAACCATAGCTGAGAATGCTTTTAATCCAGCTATTCCCCCCATAGTGGGTAATACTGAATTATAATAAACCCCTAAAAGAATTCCGGCGATTCCGCCAAGGCCGCAACCTATGCAGTTTCCTATCAATGTGGTTGTCTTTACATTTATTCCAACAAGTGCAGCTGCTTTTTTGTCCTGACTTACTGCACGAAGTCTCATTCCCATTCTTGTTTTTTTGAGATAAATTGTTAACATTATTGAGAGCACAATTACAACACCAATAATCAAAAGCTGCATATAGCTTACTCGTATATCTCCAAGCAAAATAAATTTACCGTTGAAGAAAGTAGGCATTCCCTTCATTTCACTTCCGAAGACAATTGTTGCGAAATTCTTAAGGAACATGCTCATCCCGATCGTACATATTAATGATATGTATCTTGGGGCATCTAAAAATCTTTCATAACAAACTTTGTGAACTACTATTCCCACAACAGCTGCAGTGATAAAACCAGCTATCAGGGCAAAAAATAAGTTATCTCCAAATAAAATGAAATAATAGAATGCTGAGAATGATCCCATCATTATAATTTCACCATATGTAAAGGTAACAAGCCCGACAACTCCGTAAATGACTGCGTAACCTATTGCCATTAAAGCATATATTGATCCCTGGCAAATTCCATTAATCAATTGCTCCAGTAAATACATTGCTTATCCTCCATACTCCCTCTAAAGAAAAGGAGCCGACCAGAATTACCCACGCCGGCTCCAACTTAAGTTATTTAAATTAGATTATTCTCCGAAGCTATAATCTGTTTTCTGTACCCAGACGCCATTTTCTATAGCGGCTATCTTATATTTTCTGAATACATCACCATCTGCGGTAAATATTATTGGGCCAGTGATTCCAACGAAATCTTTCATAGATGCAAGTTCGCCTGCAATTGTTTCTCTTGCAGCATTGTCTCCAAGATTTTCAATTGCTTTTGCAATCATTGTTAAAGCGTCATATGCACATGCTGAGTGAACGTTAAGTGTGAAACCTGCTTTTGATTCAAATTCTGTTTTGAAATCCCAAGCTTTTGCATCAGATTGTACAACCATAAATGGTGTAGAAGTCACGATACCTTCAACGTCAGCTCCGCCAAGTTCAATAATCTGATCTGAAGTTCCTGGGCCGAGTGTACAAACTTTTACATCATCCCATCCCATTGCAGCGATTTGCTTAGAGATAATTGATACTTCGTTGTAGAACATAATAAGTGCGATTGTATCAGGATTGGTCTGACGAATTTTTGTAAGTGTAGCTGTGAAGTCTTTTTCACCATCTACGAAATTTTCTTCAGCAGTGATTTCAAGGCCAGCAGCCTGAGCGCCTTTTACCATATTGGTATAAGCTGATACTCCCCAGTCATTGTTAAGGTAAATTATAGCCATCTTTTCAGCCCCCATATATTTACCTGCAAGAAATTCAGCAAAGAATGGAGCTTCTCCATCTTGTCTGCCCATAACACCAAACATGAATTCGCTCATTCCAGCGTAATCAGGATGTGATGCTGTTGGTGAAAGCTGCGTCATTTTTGCTTCAGTATAAATTGGTGCAGTTGCCATACAACATGTACTTGAGAAGTCACCTACAACAGCAATAATTTCCGGATCTTCAACAAATTTTCTTGCTATTTCAGTTGCTTCCTTAGCATCTCCCTTACTGTCCATTAAAACTAATTCAATGGTTTTGCCATTTACTCCTCCGGCTGCGTTGATTTTGTCTGCTGCCATTTTTGTTGCAACATCAAAACCTTTTCCATATTCTGCATAGTTACCTGTTATTGGAGCAGCAACGCCGATCTTAATAACATCTGAGCCTTCGTCCTTTTGACATCCTGCAAAAATACCGATGACCATAACAATGCATAATACGATTACTAATACTTTTTTTAACATAATATTCCTCCCCTAAAATAATAACGGGTTTACTGATGAAACCCATATATTGATTATATAAATGAAAAAAAAAACGACAATGTGCCATTTCTATTAAACGGTGGACTTTTTATATAAAATTAACTTTGAGAGTAGAATTTTACTTTCTTACAGCTTCTTTTTTCTGATATTCAGTTGGAGTGTATCCGGTATATGTTCTGAAAATCCTCGAAAAATATCTTGTATCATCAAATCCAACCATATCAGAGACCATATAGACTTTTAGGCGTATATCTCCTAGTAATTCTTTAGCATGCTTCACCCTAAGACTGTTTAGGTACTTTGTATAATTAATGCCTGTTTCTTCTTTGAATTTAAGACAAAGGTAATTCGGTGACACATTCAGTCTGTCTGCAAGAAGATTTAAAGCCTGGTCATGATTAGCATAATTTTCATTAAGGTAATCAAGTGCTGTACTTATTAATGGAGAAACATCCAGTCTTTCCTTATGACTCATAACTTTATAAGACATATTTATCATATTTTCAGCATATTCATGAATAGCGTCAAGTGAACTTTTACTATTTACAGCTAAAATAGGATCTTCAAGGAGAATTCCTCTTGAGTT
>Ga0307988_1000663_pt1 | contig 22796 bp, 24 predicted proteins | sample EllFjometagen183_FD_203166 | JGI IMG/M metagenome (GOLD analysis project Ga0307988, IMG submission 203166) | Marine microbial communities from Ellis Fjord, Antarctic Ocean - #183 | ecosystem: Environmental > Aquatic > Marine > Unclassified | place: Southern Ocean | collected 2014-10-08 | reverse complement strand
TATATATACACTTAACCGGGCCGTGCTAATTTTTACAATCAGTCATTTTTATAAAGGACTACATACCAATAACGCGTTTTGCAGCTTTAAGATAATTCATATTTTCAAGTCCGGAAATTTCAAGGGCTTCAATGGCCTTTTTCATTCCTTCATAATCTTCGCTTTCGCAGCAGGTTGTTTCAAGCATGGCACCATTAAAACAAACTTGCCCATATTCGCAGATGATACCGTCAACAGAAAATCCATACCGTTTCTTATCAACATTCACCGCAGCAAGATCTGGATGATCGTTCACAATAGCGATGAATTCATCAATGGTATAGGTATCCTGGGAAAGAGAAAGTTCCGCCTTCATATTTTCAAGGATCTTAGCAACATCTTCTTTTTTTACAGGAAACTGAAATTTACCACTTGGCTGAAAAATTTCATATCCATCAGGAGTTTCGCCAACTTTGGTTTTTATATCCAGAAGGCCATCACGGACTTTTACATTGGCTTCATTTGTCAGTCTGGATAAAAAATACATCTCACCACTGGTACGAATTTTAAAAAGTTTAGCCCGGGCTTTCCACATGGCGGGCTTTACGATATCAAGAATTCCCTGGCCAAACACTCTGAATTCTGCTCTTGGAATTATTTTTGCTGCATCCTCTGCAGATATGGACACATTTTTATCATAAACTTCAGTCATAATAAATTTCCTTTATTTTACCACTTTGTATAGGGGTGTTTGATAAGGCTTGAATTAAAATATCTTGGATCACCGGAAACTTCTTCCCCAACCCATTCTGGTTTATCAAAAGCCTGATCCTCTGATTCCAGTTCTATTTCAGCAACGATTAATCCTTGATTTTCACCGAAAAACTCATCAATCTCCCATATAAACCCTTCATAATCAACCTTGGAGCGGCTTTTCTCGATAATGGGTTTTTCTGCAAGATCATCCAGCATGGCATTGCACTCATTTTTTGGAATTTCATATTCATATTCCACACGTGTGGCACCAACGGTAATTCCCTTGATGGTTAAAAAACCTTTGTCATTGATTGTACGAACTCTTACTGTGCGTTCCTTAACACTGTTCAGATAACCCTGACGATAGTGAGTCCCCTCGGCCAGTTTGCGCCATGCATCGCCTGTCAGAAGAAATTTTCTCTCAATCTCTGTACCCATAATAAGACTACTCCTTACTCATTTATTTTTAATTAAATTTTTATTTTTCAGCTTTCAATCGTCTTTTCTCTCGCCATTGTTTAACCAATGGATAGATAAAAGATAGAAATGCAAGCGTTAGTACAACCATAGACAACTTGTCCCTGAAAAAAGCACCATATCCATCCATGATGACAGCACGCCGGAAATTCTCCTCAACCATATCCCCGAGTACAATACCTAGCACCACAGGGGCAACAGGATATCCATACCGTTTAAAGAGCCAGCCAACCACACCGAACCCGATACAGGCAGCCACATCAAACATGGAACCGTTCACAGCAAAACTACCTATCATGGCAATTGCCAGAATCATTGGATATAAAAGTGATTCCGGAACGGATACAACCTTGATGAACAGCTTATTTCCATATAAACCCACAAGAAGAATAACAAGATTTGCAACAATTAATGCTGCAAAAATCCCATAGACAATGTCTGGATGATCCCTGAAAAGAAGAGGTCCAGGTACAAGATCATGGAGCATGAAAGCGCCCAGCAAAACTGCATCGGTGGCACTTCCAGGAATTCCTAAAGCCAGCAGCGGAACAAGCGCCCCACCAACGGAACTTGAGTTTGCACCCTCTGCTGCTGCAACACCCTCAAGAGAACCCTTGCCAAACATTTCCGGTTCAGAACTGGAACGTTTTGAAACATCATAACTGATGAATGCAGCAATGGTTGCCCCGGCCCCCGGAAAAATACCAATGATGGTCCCGATCACCGAAGATTTGAGAATGGTCATCTTGATTTTCAAAAACTCGTTGAAGGTTGGCAGCTTATTATCAATTTTATCCAGAGTTCTGCCGATCCCGGTCCAGCCTTCAACTCTCACAAATACGACACTCACCGCAAAAAGCCCTATCAATGCCGGTATAAGTGTGAACCCGTCATAGAGCATATCATTTCCGAAGGTAAATCTGGAAACGCCTGAAATCGGGTCAATACCGATTGTTTTTATCAAAAGGCCAAATAAAATTGCAACAAGGGCCTTTAATACATTCCCACGGCCCATGGAGGCCACCGTTGCAAGACCGAATAACGCAAGGGCAAAATAATCAGCCGGGCTGAATTTAAGGGCAAGCTTTGCCAGTGGAACGGCAAAAAGAATTAGTATTAATACGCCAATCGCCCCGCCAATGGTGGATGCAATCAATGCCACACCCAGACCTTTGCCGGCATGCCCCTGCTGGGTGAGAGGATAGCCATCGAGAGCCGTCACCGCAGCAGAAGGTGTGCCCGGAGTATTAATTAATACAGCCGTAATTGAGCCACCGTAATTTGATGCGATATAAATAGATGTCAGCAAAATCAGTGCAAGGGCAGGCTCCATTGTATAGCTGAAGGGAACCAGCAGAGCAACAGCAGTGGAAGGCGACAAACCCGGCATGGCACCCGCAAGAATACCCACAACAACACCCACAAAAATAATCAAGATTGGTTTCCAGCCCGCTATGGTGGCAAAGCCCATCATAACGCTGTCAAATAATTCCATAATTTCTCCAATAAACATTCAGGCTGTTGTTGTTTTTTTTTAAAAAATAACAGCAGGTAATGCGCCTGAATCAATTTTTAAAAATAATATTCAAAGTACCCGAGGGGAAGCTGGATATATAGTAATTTATAGAACACAAGATATGAAAACCCTATCCAGCCAGATGCCACGGTTATGATTACTAACTTTCTTTTATAAGACAGAACATGCATCAAAAGGACAAGAAAGATAAAAGAACTCAGGAAATATCCAATGATCTGCATTGCAAAATAATACGCAACAAGTATCAGTGTAACAAACAGCAGAAATCCTAACCTTCCCGATTTTTTCACCTCAGTATCTTTTCTTTTTAATGTCTGCCATATAATCGCTCCGGAAAGAAAACATAACCAGAAAATCCAAAGGCGGGGTACAGCAGACGGTCCTGCCTCTTCAGATGGGAAATCGAACGTAATGAACAAGAAAAGAATTGAAAGAGCAATCATGCTGCATGGCAAAAGTATTTCCCCGAAAAGCTGTTTTTTTGCAGAACGGTGTACAGCAATACCTGTCCCTGCAACGATACAGAACAGGGCCGCAGCCAGCATTATAAGACCGGGCCCTTCACTGAGATATACCATGGCAGACATTATTTAACTGCTCCCAGAGCCTTTAATGTTTTTGTAAATACAGCATGATCTTTTTTCACGATATCAAAAAATTTGTCTTCTTCAAAAAAAACCGGAGTTGCACCACCCCTTTCGACATATTCAAGCCATTTAGGTGATTTGCTGACTTTTTTAAACAGGGTCATGTAAAAATCATAGGCTTCTTTTGGAATTCCTTTTCTGGCCATAAACCCACGCCACATAATTTCATGATTTAGATTTTTAATGCCAAGCTCTTTAAATGTAGGGACATCGGCATATACTCCGCCAAGCCTTTTAGGACTTGAAATTGCTATAACTTTAAGATCTGGTCTTCCGATAACATCCTGAGGATTACCAACATAAGCCACGCCATGACCACCCATGAGAGCGGCCATCGCCTTGCTGCCTGACTTGTAGGGAACCCATTTAGCTTTAAAACCAGCGGCTTCCCATGTTTTCATGGCCATAATATGATCATTTCCACCTGTAGCGGGGCCAACCCAGATCTGTTTTCCATTTTTAGCTTTAGCATCTGCAACTAATTGCTCCCATGTGCTTATGGGTGGAGTTTTAAGTGTGATAATAGCTTCAGGATCAGACACAAGCATTGCCATCCAGGAAAGATCATTAATATCAACAGAATTTCCAGTTGAAACGATTTTTCCGATATTTGAACGGGTTGTAAACCCAAGCTGATATCCATCAGGACGGCTGTTTATGATGTGTTTCATTGCGACTACACCACCGGCACCCGGTTTGTTAACCACAACAAATTTTGCATCAACAAGGGTTTCCGCAATCGAAGTAAATTTTCGGGTAAAAACATCACCGGCACCACCTGGTTTTGTGTATACAACAACCTTAATAGGTTTTGTCGGGAATTTAGCAAGAGCACTACCTGTGACATAGAAACATAAAATTGCCAGAATTGACATTACCATACATGTTTTTTTCATGGGATCTCTCCTCTTTATTTTTTATACAAAAACTGATTAAAACCGAATCACATAAACAATTTATGTAATCTTTTCCTAAATTTAATACTTGAAAAAGTATAAAATTTATTCTATAAAGTCAAATTATATATTTTTATAGGTTGCATAAGAAATCGTTATGAATATAGATCAACTAAAAGCATTTCAACAGGTAACCCAATCCGGCAATTTTACCTTGGCCGCAAAAAAACTTTTTCTTACTCAGCCTGCTGTAAGTCAGCAGATAAAATCATTAGAAACTTCACTTGAGGTTATTTTATTCGACAGGACAGCAAAAAAAATTCGCCTGACAAAGGAGGGCGAAATAATATTATCCTATGTTGAGTCCTTTTTTAGCCTGTATAATGAGATAAAGGTAGTGGCCGGCCATTTGAATTCTCTGGAAAAAGGCAAAATTTCCATCGGGGCGACCACGGTTATAGGAACATATTTCCTACCTAAAACAATTGGTAACTTCAGTAAGAAATATCCAGGTATTGAAATAGATCTAAGGGTTGGTAATTCAAACTTAATTCATACTTTACTCAAAAAAGGAAAAATTGATTTTGGGTTTGCGGGCAAACTTTCAGGATCAGTAGAAACTGAAAGCACCATCATACACAGAGAAAACTTTTTTTTAATCACGTCACCCAACAATCTAATTCTGAAAATGGAGAATCCGTCTTTAGCAGATTTCTTAACCAACCCATTTATTTTTAGAGAAAAGGGTACTCAGACCAGAGTGATGGTAAAAACTATTTTTCAAAAACTTATTGGTCAGGATTTCCCAGATAAATCCATAGAACTCCATAGCCTTGAAGCAGCAAAGAGACTTATCGTAGAGGGGTATGGAATAACCCTTGCCCCTGAAATCTCCGTAAAAGACGAAATCTCTTCAGGGATATTAACTCGCATAGATGCCAGTGACTTTAATATTTACTTGGATTATTACCTTTTTAAAGGTAAATTTTTAAGTCGTGCATCGGAAACATTTTTAGAAGCCATCTCGGAAGGCAATATTTTCAATCAGGGATTAATAAGCAACTTGTTCTAAAAAAAAATCATGACCACCATAGCCTCTTTTCAGAAAAAGAGGCTATGGTTTTTTTAGTAAAAAAAGTGCTATTTGGCAAGGATTACTGTTTTCCAGCTGCCTCAGTTTGCAACAACCTCGTTTACAAATTTTAATCCTTTACTACCAAAGAGGTTGGGATAGGCTTATCAGTGGCTCATGGAATCGTGAAAGAATACCATGGTCATATTCATGTTAAAAGCAAACCGGGTAATACTAAATTTGATATCTATCTCTCTATCACTGACAAAACTGAAGAAAAAGATCTGACCAACGGACAACTTTTAAAATCACATAAGAATGAAAACATTTTACTTGTTGATGATGAAGAGGCAATTCTTAAAATGGAAAGACAAATGCTGGAGCGCTTAGGATATCAAGTTACTTCACGTACAAGCAGCATTGAGGCTCTTGAAGTTTTTACTTCCGGCAATCTGGAGTTTCTGGAATCCATTAAAGAATTAAAGACTCACATATCGACCATTTGTCAAAACCCTGCAAGAATATTGACTATTTAAACTGTATAAATAAATTGCTGGATAGGTTTGGACGGGAAGAGCTGACCACATTGGGCATTCCAACAAAGAAGACGCAGAAAAAGGTTTAGATATAAGGGAGGACTCATGTCACAAACAAATCAGATTGGCAGAATAAAGGCCTGCGTATTTGACGCATATGGAACCCTTTTTGATGTTCACTCGGCTGTTGGTAAACACAGAAGCCGGTTAGGTGATCTATCAGATCAAATATCCTTACTTTGGCGGACAAAACAATTGGAATATACCTGGTTACGTAGCCTGATGAAACACCATGCTGATTTTTGGCAGGTCACTCAAGATGCACTTGATTTTGCGTTTGATGCGCACCAGATAATTGACCCAGGCCTTAAAAAAGATTTAATGAATGCTTATTTACACTTAGATTGTTACCCTGAAGTGCCGGAAGATTTGTCTATTTTGAAATCCCGTGGTTTTAGATTAGCAATTTTATCCAATGGTACGCATGAAATGCTTGACTCAGCAGTAAAAAATTCAGGTATTATGGATTTCATAGATGTTAATCTTTCTATTGAAGAAGTTGGAATTTTCAAGCCTGACCCCAGAGTATATCAACTTGCTGTTGATAAATTAGGTGTTCATTCCCATGAAATCATATTTCAGTCCTCCAATGCCTGGGATGCGAATGGGGCATCCGCTTTTGGATTTAATGTTGCCTGGATTAACCGATTTGGCCAGGGTAAAGAAAGGCTGCCAGGCAGACCTGATTTTGAAATTAAGAACCTTATGGAGTTACCTGGTTGCATAGGTTAAGCGTACCATTGCTATAATTGTATTTATTAGCCGTGTAAGGGAATTATTATGGATTTAATAAAAAAAATTAAATTATGGAGAGGATTTAGTCAAATTATTGATACCAGAATTGGATCTTCAATCATTCAGGCTATTGGTAAGCCAATCAACTGGGGAGCAAGCCTGACTGTATCAACAAATAATGATAATATCCCATGGACGCCATTTAGAAAACCTCTGGCTGAGAGTTGCCTGGCTGTTGTCAGCACGGCAGGATTTTATCTTGAAGGTGATAAACTCTTTGATATTGACAGCGCACAGGGAGATGCGAGCTTTCGTACAATCCCTTCAAATTTTGCTAAAGAGCAACTTAAGGTTGCCCATGCCCACTATTCTCATGCCCGGGTAAAAAAAGATATCAACGTGCTTTTTCCCATTGATCGTCTTCTGGAACTTGTTAAAGCCAAAGTTATTGGCAAACTATCAACAAATTTTTACAGCTTCGGGTATGGAGGCTATTTGACTCGAGAGTTCGTTGGTAGGCCGAAGGGAAGTGCGCATCAACTCGCCCAAAAACTTAAGGCAGATCAAGTCGACTATGTGATTATGATTCCGGCCTGACCCCTCTGCAATCTGGCCGGTGGCCTGATCTCTCGCGTTATTGAAGCAAATGGTATTTCAACGGTCTCGCTTTCTATAAACCGTCAAATATCAGAAAAACTTTTAGCACCACGAGCTGCGCTTGTTAAGTTCCCCCACGGGGCTTCTTTTGGAGAACCTCACAATCGACTTCAGCAGATGGCCATCTTGCGAGATCTATTGTTGTTACTGCAAACAGCAGAAAAACCCGGGATTTTAACAAATCTGCCTTATAAATGGAGACGTTCAATCTACGAAGAAGTGAATTGGGGTTCTTTCCTCGCCAGCCAGAAAGATTAAATGTTTATTTTTTTCCATTCCTTATTTTAATAAAATATTGTTATTTGGAAAAATTTGAGTAATAGTGAATTATTATGATTGTTAACAAATTTACTTTTCTATTTATCTTGGGCATCCTTTTTTTAAATTCAATTTCCTTTGCCAATGAGGCAGATGTGACACAAGTTGAAATTAAAAAAGACAGTAACAACTCTTTCAACTTCAGCGTAACTATTTTGCACAAAGATACCGGATGGGAACACTATGCAAACAAATGGGAAATTCTGGGAGAGCAACCATTTACCAGGACTCTCTATGGCGTCAAAGTTCCTGACTCGGTTAAAATAGTTACAATACAAGCCCATGATTCGGTTCACAAGTATGGAGGCAAAGTGCTTAGTATTAAATTGCACGATTAATGCTTTAAGCTGTAACTGATGATGGGAACACTATAAAATAAAAGTTGCTCAATACGCAATAAAGCTCAGTATATAAAAAATACAGGTAAAAATGAAAACAGGTATTATTATTACGATATCAGTTATAAGCGGAGTTTTATTTTTGTTGTTAATTATAAGCATGATCTTTAAATCAATCCAAAGCCGGCTTGGAAAGTATATCCAAAAGAAATTTGACAAAAAAGATATAATTGGTGCAACAACACGGGCAAATTTTTTTGGTGAGAAAGCAAAGGGCAGTAAACAGCTGAGAGGCAATGGCGCTCTTGTGCTGACAAAAAATCAGTTATTTTTTGTCAGAGCTGTCCCTTTAAAAGAATTTAAAATACCAATCAGGTCAATTAGCAAAGTTTCACTACCCGCTTCATTTAACGGTAAATCAGTTTTTTCTAAATTGCTATGTGTTCACTACACAATTGGCGAAGAAAAGAACTCCATTGCCTGGGAAGTTAAAAACCCTGAAACCTGGAAAAATAGCATAAAAGCGCTAATATCCTAAAATAGTATATTAATTGAGGAAAGTTTTTACCTTTCTATTGACATTACCTCACATTTACAATATTGATTATTAAGTGTTTTCTAAAATATAAGTAATAAGTCTGTTAACAATAAATAAAGGAGGAACTACCATGGTTTACTGGGCAATAGTTGTATTACTACTGGCATTTTCAGGAACTACCATCAATATCTTAATGGGATCTCATATGGTATTAATTCTTCATGATATTATCTTATTTTTATTAGCCCTAGGCATGTTAATTAGAATAAGATACATGAATAAAAAAGGCGAAAAAGAGATGCTGACAAAACAACTGGCGGAATAAGTTCAAAAACACCCTGTTGATTTATCCATGATTTAATTTCTTCTTTTGTGGGAACTTTTCCCACACATTTTATTCCTCTGTCTGTAATGGCTACAGGTGTTACCAAAACCCATAGCCTGCTATTTTATGCAACACCTACCCCAAATTTAACCTTTTTTTATGACGCAACCAATTTTTATTAGATTTTATCCTGCGCCGCCTCTCCTCAAGAGCTTCTTTCTTTAATTTTGCTCTCAACTCTTTCTCATGCTCAAGCCATCTCCTGTCTGCTTCATCTCTTCGCTTTTTCTCTTCATCTGCTTCTTTAGCTAATTGGGCCTCAAGTGCTTTTTCCCTCTCCTGATCCAGCTTATCTTCCTCGGCTCTCTCCTGTTCTGCAAGCAGAGCTTCCAATTCAGCTTTTGCTTTTAATTCTTTTTCACGTTCAAGCCTTAATTTTTCTTCTTCGGCATTCTTTTCCTTATTTTTCTGGGCCTTTGCTTCTCCCGCTTCCCGGTTCTTTCTCTCCTTCTCCAACCGGTTTTGCTCAGCTTCTTTTGTGTCAGATCCCCGAGATGATAAATCTTGCTTTAACTTTACTGCTTTTTTCTGCTTTTTTTTGAATTTATATGAAGCTGATTGGCTTTCATCCATTCGGCTTGGCTCTATCAGATCCTTACCTCTGCCTACACCCATACCAATAGGATAAACTGACTTTAAATCTATCTCATACACTTGGGACGACTTAAATAAGCTATCTTCTTCTTCAGGGACCTTTAAAACAAAATATCTGTTTTTTGCAATATCCTGCCGCAACCATTTACGATAATTACTGTCCTTCCCTGACAAAATTATGAGTTTATTATTATTGTCAAAACGAACATGGAGTGCATGATAAACCTCTGGCGAATATGCAAGCTTAGACCAATATTGTTCTTCTCTATAATTTTCTTCAACAAGTTCAACAATATAATCCATTGCTGAACATGGATAATTCAGGGGGTAATTTAAAAGCAGAAATAAAAAAACTATCATTAATATTTTCTTCATGTACTTCCTGTTTGAATGATAAGAACTAAATAGTATATGAAATATATCGACACATTACGAAAAATCTTGACAATGCTTATACTTTGGAATAATTAAGACTAAAAAGTTTGTTCAGGTGCTTAATGCATAAAAGGGAACCCTGTGAAATTCAGGGACGGGCCCGCCGCTGTATTCGAGGACAAAAGCCGCAAAGATGCCACTGTTTTTAAGAAATGGGAAGGCGCGGTGAGTAGGATGATCCGAAAGTCAGAAGACCTGCCTGGGCAATGGTAGTATTTTTACGGACAAAAATACTATATGATCTTGAGTAAGATATGGGACACCCTAGATCGATATTGTCGGTTCGGGGTTTTTTATTTTCCGGACCAGACCTTTTTGAGAGGAAAAATGAAAAAATTATTTTATTTAAGTATTTTAATCTGTTGCATTGCTTTCCCGGGGCTTTCAATGGCTCAGGAAGCTACAACCCTGGATGAAGTTGTAGTAACAGCAAGTCGAGTTCAAGAAACAAAAAGAGAGATCACATCCAATGTAACAATTATTGATGAGGAGCAGATCCAAAACTCTTCTGCCAAAGATCTTGGCGAATTATTGACTGAAAAGGCGATTGGACACAGTCACAAGTACCCTGGCGGTTTAAACGCAATAGGTATAAGGGGTTTCAAAACTGCAACCCATGGTAATGACCTTGAAGGGTCTGTATTGATACTTGTCAACGGGCGCCGGGCAGGCACAGGTAACGCTGCTAAAATCAATACCCAAAACATAGAGAAGATCGAAATACTCAGAGGGCCGGCCTCATTACAATATGGATCTGCTGCCATGGGTGGTGTTATAAACGTTATTACAAAACAAGGGAAAGACAAACCCACTTTCTTTGTTGAGGGAACCCTTGGGAGTTTTGGATATAAAGAAAAGAGTGTCGGTGCTTCAGGAAAATTTAAAAATTTTGATTTCTCCGGTAGTTTTACCACCGAATCCCAAGATGACTATGACACTGCAAGCGGGGATACATTTTACAACACCGGGTATAAAAGCAAAGACAATTTAAGTTTAAATCTTGGTTATGAATTTATACCCAATAATCGTATTGGTATAATTTACAATAGCTATGACGCGGATCATGTTGGCGACTCCAGCTATTTGAGTCAGAATGACCTTGATAATTACAAAAATTCAAGCAATAAATCCATTGATTTAAATTATAATGGAAAAACTTCCGATGGTATCATCTCATGGCAGGCCAGATATTTTAACACAAAGGATAAAGATACATGGTTTGATCCCATAGCAAGTAATGTAAGTGGCTGGGATGATGGGATACCCTACGGGATAAAGAGTACTCAAAAAGGGGCCCAGGCACAGGTGACTTATGATAAAGATTATTTTCTCCTTACTGCCGGTGTAGACTGGATAAATTATAAAATGGACAATGATAGCACCCCCAAAGAGCCTGAATATGAAAATCCTGCCGGCTTTTTACTGGCTAAAACCAGACTTTTTGATAAAAAGCTCATAATTACCGGTGGCATGAGATATGACAAATATAAAGTTGATATGAAAGATGAAGGGAAAAAAGAAAAAGATAATAATACCTCTCCCCAACTTGGCATGGCATATCTCTTTACAGATAATTTTAAAATAAGAGCAAACTATGGCCAAGCTTTTAAAATGCCTTCTGCAAAACAGATAGCTGCGGATTTCACTTCCTGGGGAACAAATTATGTTGGCAACCCTGATTTAGATCCGGAAAAAAGCGGAACATATGAAATAGGAATAGATTTCTCAAAGGCTTCTTTTGATTCTTCCCTCACCATTTTCCATACGGATTTTAAGGATAAAATAGTCAGTTACACAACAACAGGAGGTGACTCATCATGGGAAAATCTTGGGAAAGCTGAAATAGAAGGAATTGAAGCTAACCTATCCTATGATATCGGCTCTCTCTTTTCCTGGGACTATCAGATAAAACCCTATGTTAATCTCACTTATTTGAATGAATATAAAGATAAAGAGACCCGACAGGATCTGTTATATACGTCTGATCTCCAAGTGTCATACGGTATTACCGTTTCTGATTTTGACGGTTTTTCCACGAATCTGGTATTATGCTATACTGGAGAACAAAAAATACAAGACTGGGTGGGAGGAACCGGTCTAACAATTAAGCACAGGAGTTTCACAACAGCTAACTTAACTGTCAGTAAACGGCTTTTTAAATCGCCTAAATACGGTGATGTAACGTTAAGAGGTGAGATTCAAAACCTTTTTGATAAAGATTGCGAATATGTTCAAGGCTACCCCATACCAGGAAGAAGCTTTTTTATGAGCTTAAGGTATGATTTCTAATAAACCTAAGATATAAAAGAATAAGGCTGGGGTTAATGTAATTGACCCCAGCCCGAAAAGATAACACCAGAGGAAAACATTAAATGAAAAAACTATTTTTTTTTGTACTACTAACAATATGCTTGATTCTTGCTAATTCTTGCTTTTCTTACCCTTTACAATTTTCAGATGATAAAGGGACAAGTATTACAATTAGTGAAAAACCAATAAAAGTGGTTTCTCTGGTACCCACAATAACTGAAATAATCGTTAAGCTTGGAGCAGAAGACTCTCTTTTCGGCATCACCTACCACAGTTCTTTACCTTTAAACAATTCTTCGGTAAAAGTTGTTGGAGGATTCTTTAGCCCATCTATTGAAATCATCTCAGGCCTTAACCCGGATGTAATTTTTGTATCAAGCCTTCATACCCAGGTAAGAAAGTATTTTCAGGATCAAAACGTCAAAATTATTGAACTTGATACATCTTCTGTTTCTGATGGAATCGAAAATATCATCTTGCTCGGAAAAATTTTTGATAAAGAAGACATAGCTCTTGCGCTTAAAAAAAAGATCACTGCCCAAATAGCGGTGATCACAAAAAAAACAGAGCTGATTGAGCCTGCAAAAAGAAAAAGAGTTATGAGAATCATGGGGCGTGATAAGCTCATGACCCCGGGAAGCGAATCCTTTCAGAATGACATTATTTATAACGCCGGGGGTATCCCCCATAACTTTAATAGGAATGGCAGTATAATTGAAGTTTCCAAAGAAGAATTCATAAAATTTAATCCCCAGGTCATATACGGGTGTGGCAAAGACAGTGAAATCGAAAAAAATATCTTAAGCCTCCCGGGATACAAAGATGTGGATGCAGTGAAAAACCACAGAATTTATTATTTCCCGTGTGACCTGACATGCAGAGCTTCCACCAATACAGGTTATTTTATTCAATGGCTTGCAGCCTCCATTTATGGGAAAGAGTTTGCCTCAGTAGATAATAGAGTTCTTGGACAGGAAATTTTAAATATTCGCACAATTGATTCTGACCTTGATTATGTTAAAGATATCAGGGTTGATGAAACAAACATTCTTGACTTTAAGAACAGATCGCTGGTTATTGAATTAAATGAACCCATGACTACCCTTTCAACACTTGAAGGACAAAAGACTGGCGTAACAACACTTGTCAATCATTACACACCACCCAGCAACTGGCTCATTGATCACAACCACGGCATTGATGCAATCCGTGCAAGGATTTGTTCTACCCTGAATCTAACTCAGGCGAAAACAAGCGTATTAATTACCGGGGCTGACATGAATAACCTGTCGGTGAAAAAAGAAAGCTTCGAAAATCTTGAAGTGAATGCTTTTGTTACAGCCGGAGTAAGCTCCAATGCCATGAGAATGGGCAAAGACGAAGGTAGTTATTATGAACCCGGAACCATCAATATTATTATCATGGCAAATATGAAAATAAGCAACAGGGCAATGACCAGAGCCATTATTACTGCGACGGAAGCAAAAACAGCAGCTCTTCTTGACCTGGATATAAGGACAAGCTATAGAAACGGCGCGGATCGGGCAACCGGTACCGGAACAGACAACGTTATGATTGTTCAGGGACAAGGCCAGACACTGGACCTGTCAGGAGGGCATACAAAACTGGGAGAATTGATAGCTAAAGCTGTATACAAAGGCGTAAAAGAAGCGATCTATAAACAAAATCAGATCTCCACGCAAAGGAATATATTTAAGCGTCTGAAAAAAAGAGGTATTACAATATATGGATTGATTGCAAAAGAAAAATGTGACTGCGGGCAAAGCAAGAATCAATTTGCAGGAGAAGTAGAAAAATTACTGCTCAACCCCAGATATGCAGGGTTTATGGAAATGGCCTTTTCCATTAGCGATGATTATGAAAAAGGATTAATCCAAGATATTTCATCCTTTGAAAAATTGTCTGATTCCATTGCTTTGGAGATTTGTATTGGTAATATGGAAGAACCACTGCAAATGATCAATGCCCCGAAAATACCCCTTGTAATTGAAATAGCATTGAATGCGCTTTTTAACGGTGTTTACCACAGGAAACTATAATTCCATGGCAAAATATTTAAAACCATTTTGGATATCATTATTCTATTGTTTTGCTATCACTATCCTGCTTTTACAAAACACTTGTAATGCTGCAGAGCATTACCCGAAAAGGATTGTTTCTCTGGGCCCCATTATTACTGATATGATTTTCCTTTTAGAAGCCGATGACAGATTAATCGGAATTACAAGCTATTGCATTCCACCGGCTACATCAGAGCCAAAAGAAATTATAGGTACTGTCATGCAGATGAATGTTGAAAAAATCATCAGTATGGAACCAGATCTTGTAATTGCCAACGCCTTGACAAGGCAAAAACAGATAATAGTACTGCAGAAACAGGGTCTTAATGTAATAAAACTCCCTACCCCAAAGAATTTTGACGAAATCTGCCAACGACTTCTGGAGCTTGGAAAAATTATCGGAGGCCATGCAAAAGCAATTGAAGTCATCAATAAAGCCCGACATGGGGTGGAAAAAATCAGAACTGCTGCAAAAAATCTTCAAAAAAAAACAGTATTTATTCAAATAGGCTTAAAGCCCCTTAAAACATCCGGCAAAGGAACTTTCATTAATGAATATATTGAATTTGCCGGGGGCAGGAATATTGCTCTTGATGCCAAAGATGGTATTTTCAGCAGGGAAAAAGTATTGCAGCTTGACCCTGATGTCATATTTATTGCTACCATGGGCTCATCAAAAAAAGCCGGAAATACAGAAAAACAGGCATGGATGAAATTTAAATTCCTTAGAGCATCCAAAAATAATGAAATCCATGTGCTTGACCCTGATATTGTGTGCAGCCCCACCCCTTCGATATTTTTGCAGGGGCTTAACGACTTTTATGGTTTTATTCACCCGGAAATGAAAAATGAATAAGAATAAAATACAGAAATGGGTATTAACAATTATTGTGCTAAGTATAACTCTTCTGGCCGCCGTTTTAGCAGGCTTAGCCATTGGCAGTACAAAAATACCTTTCACATCTATTCCTGATATTCTTTTAAATGCTCAGGGAACAGCTGAATACAGTATTTTAATGGGCATTCGCCTTCCAAGGACTTTACTTGCCATTGCTGTTGGTGGCAGCCTGGGCCTTGCAGGAACTCTTCTCCAGGGCATGTTCAGAAACCCACTTGTAGAACCTTATACATTGGGTATCTCAGGCGGGGCATCCCTTGGTGTATGCCTGACCATAGTATTCAGCCTACATACAAAAATCGGTATCATAGCCTATCCCATGTCAGGATTTGCCGGGGCAGGACTTGTGATCTTTATGGTTTATACCCTGAGCATAAAGGGAGGCGCTTTAAAGCCCAACACCATGTTATTAACAGGTGTTATGATTAGCTTTGTTGCATCATCTCTTGTTATGCTATTGATGGCAATATCCAAAAGCGATGACCTCCATAATATTGTTTTCTGGATAATGGGCTCTTTAGATGAACCCAATCTCTTACTGATAAAAATCGTCTGCTATGGCTCAATAATCGGCCTTATTATCTCTCTTTTCTTTTGCCACAACCTTAACGCCCTTGCGCTGGGTGATGAGCAGGCAACACTTCTTGGTATTGACACGGCAAAAACAAAGAAAACCCTTTTTGTTATTGCATCACTTTTAACTGGCTTAAGCGTTTCTGTAGCAGGGATAATAATGTTTGTGGGCCTTATCATTCCTCATTTCATGCGGATGGTAATTGGCTCAGATCACAGGATACTGATGATTAGTTCCTTTTTAGGAGGCGCCTCGTTTTTAATCATCTGCGATATTTTTGCAAGGACCATTATCTCACCCCTTGAACTTCCTGTGGGAGTTATTACAGGCATAATAGGCGGAGTTGTTTTTATCTATATTCTTGGGCAGAAACAGGTAAGGCTATGAAAAATAAAATTGTACTGGAAGTAAATAATCTTACCTGCAAATACAGTGCAGAAAATATACTCCAAAACATAAACCTGACGGTTTCTAAAGGAGAAATGGTCAGTATACTTGGGACAAACGGTTCAGGTAAGACAACTCTTCTTAAAACCATATCAAATGTAATTAAACCTGAAAAAGGAGAAATACTGATACAGGGAGAAAATATCAGGAACATTCCCCTTAAGGAGCTTTCAACAAAAACAGCTGTTGTAATGCAATCCCTCAACGCTGCCCATATGACAGTAGAAGAATATGTGCTTCTGGGAAGACTGCCTTATTTTAAAAAATTTCAATTTTTTGAGAGTCAAAAAGATGTTGATTTAGTTCACAAATTTTTAAAACTAACCAACACAATTCAGTTAAAAGATATGCTTTTTAACGAAATAAGCGGTGGGGAAAAACAGCTTGTTTCCATTGCACGAGCCCTGGCCCAGGAACCGGTGCTGCTTCTTTTGGATGAGCCCACTTCTCACCTTGACATCTCCCACCAGGCTCAGATTTTGAATCTAATCAGTCTTATGAAGGACAAGTTTGGCATTGCAGTACTTATAGTTCTTCATGATATCAACCTTGCAAGTGAGTATTCTGATACTTTGGTTTTTATTAATAAAGCAAATAAAGAAATCCATGCCAAAGGAGCCCCAGAAAAGATAATCACAAAAAAATTAATCCAGGAAGTGTATAATACTGATGTATATATAGAAAAAAACCCTGTATCATTCAAACCATTTGTTTTTCTTTCAAAAAAAATGAATGCCCCTATAACAAGCCGGGAGGTTTAAAATGTTAGAAATATTAAAAAGCGGTGGACTGCTTATGATTCCGCTACTGATTTGTTCCATCGTTGCCCTTACCATAATTATTGAACGTTTATGGTTCTGGGTAGGAGTCAGTATAAAGAGGAACCGAAAGGTAATTGAAGAGATATTTCAATTATGCCATGAAGAAGATTGGGAAGGAGTTAAAAAAGTGAGCTCCGGTTCAAAAAGCTATGTGGCTAAAATACTATTGAGCGGGGTTATGCATAGAGATTATTCACCGGTTAAAGCTATGGAGTTGGCAGCTGCCGATGAAATTTATGCCATGCAAAAATTCATGAATATTCTTGATACAATAATAACCATCGCTCCCCTTCTGGGAATATTAGGTACGGTGGTTGGTATTATTGATTCTTTTGATATGCTGGGTACTTCAGGCATTGATAATCCCCAGGCAGTTACCGGAGGGATAGCAAAAGCTCTTATAACAACAGCTGCCGGGCTATCCATCGCCATCATTACAGTTTTTCCTTACAATTATTTTAATTCACGCATTGAAAGAGCAGTCAAAATAATTGAAAAATACACCACAAGCTTTGAAATTGCTCAGGAAGTGAGGGCTTCTGATAGTCGGAGAAAAAAATGAAGCTCAACCTGCCATCTTACAAAAAACCAAGAATTGAAATGCTGCCACTCATGGATATCGTTTTTCTATTACTTGTTGTGTTTGTTTATTCAATGCTTTCAATGTCAGTTCACCACGGAATGCCCGTCAATTTACCGATATCATCTGTTACAAAACCAGAAAAAAGCCTCATTCTCTCAGTTACCATTAAAAATGATGATTCAATATACATCAATCATGAAAAAACAGCTCTTGAAGACCTTGCAGACATGTTAGAGCAAAAATCAAAGGATCAGGCAAACCCGGGAGTGCTTCTTTTTGCAGAAAAAAACACTTCTTATCAAAAACTTTTTGAAGTCCTTGACCAGATAAAACTTGCCGGGTTATCCAGAATATCTTTGCAGGCAGAACCGGAATCTCAAATACAGCATCAAGTATCAAGGCAAAGCCCCAAGGTCAAACCCTGATAATGCAGCGATTATTATTATCAGCAATTATCGCTTTATTAGTGCATATTGTCTTTTTTATTTCATTACCCCTGGTGATGCACAAAAGCAAAAAAATTTCTCAAGCAGAAGAGAAGGCTGTTGTGATAACAATGGCTTACCGGCCTTTAAAACTTAAAAAAGAAGACAATCAGATACCGCCAGTTAAAAAAATATTTAAAAAAAAGAAAGCTCCCCAAAAAGAACATGAAAAAAAATTACCTGAAAAACCAAAATCTCATCCCATCAAAAAAAATCAACCGCTACCTGAAATCAGACCCGAGCCTCAGGCTCAAAGCGAAAACATTGTAGAACAAAAGCCTTACCCAATGGGAAATATCGTTCAAAAGGATGTCAAACCACTGAACTCTGGTAAGCCTGCCGACACAAACAGCTTATTAATAATGGCAAAGCCGCTTTATAAGAAAAACCCCTTGCCAGAATATCCCATAAAAGCAAAAAAAAGAGGATATGAGGGTATTGTTGAATTAATGGTACAAGTTTCAGAAAAAGGGAAAGTTGGAAATTTGTGGATTTTCAAATCAAGCAACTATAAATCTCTGGATAATCAAGCTGTCAGGGCAGTAAAAGAATGGGTTTTTGAGCCTGGAAAAAGGGGTGGTATTCCTGAGCAGATGTGGGTGAAAATACCTGTAAGGTTTCAGTTGAATTAATTTATCGGTTTTATTCCCATCATATAAGCATCAGGACCAACACCGGGGGTTGTATCACGTATTTCTTTAACCTTGACATTTTTTGCTTCTTCTTCAAGGGCAGCCCTTGAATGTATTCCATGGATTATTGTTTTGGCCATCAAGATTCCATTTACGGTAACAACTGGCTTGCCGGGATTTTCTTTTATCCATTGGATAAGACTTTCTCTTTCAAATTCAAGGTTTTTAATCTGTAGTTTCTGTTTCCCGATTTTATTTTTCAACTCATTAATGTCTTTATCTAATTCTTCACTTGAGTTGAAATAGACTTCAAGCTTTGCTTCAGATTTCTCTATATCCCGGGCAAGCTGTTCAAGCTTTTCTTTTATGGCTTTCGGATATTCTATTTCTTCATCATTGGTTTTTAAAGAACTCATTTTATCGAGAATTTTTTTCTGATGTGTCTGGGATGTATCCTGAATCTGGCCATATTTATTAATACCTTGCTGGGTTTCATTGTTCTTGTTTTTCTTTTCTTCCAGCTCTTGCTCCATTCCCTCAAGAATTTTATTTGAATCATCAATCTTAATCTGATTTTCCAGCAATTCTTTTTCCGTAAAAATATCAATCCCGACCCTTAAAGTACTGGGTTTGCCTTTTTCTGTTCCAATATCTTTTGCAATCACACCTAATTTTGATGTAATGTCTGAAGAAATTATTTTCCCTGTTGTTTCACATTTATCCCTGGTAGCTATCACGGCATCAATGATCTCTTTGGCAATCAAAACTTTCCCGGCACAATGAATATTGGATTTGTGAACAAATTTTGCTGTAAAAGTACCTTTAACAGTTATTTCTCCACTATTAATACCATTGGCTATTTTCACATCCCCAACTGCGTCTATGATTCCATCGTCAACCTCATAAGCCCTAATATTTACCCCTTTAACTTTGAAACCACTTTTGATACAACCTTTGACATTTATATTACCATCATATTCAATGTGACCTGTTTCATAATCCACATCTCCATCAATAACATATTCTTCCAGAACACAGATCTCCCCTTTTTTCTTAATTTTGGGGTGTCCTTTCACTAAAGATAAAACCTGTAGGCCGTCAGGAGAAAAAACAGCTCCTTTGCCAATTTTCATTTCCAGGTCTTTTGCAGACTCTACTGTAATACTTTCTCCATATATATTTTTCCCTAAAAAAGCTTCAATCATGGGCGTTTTTTCTGCCAAAACCATGCCTTCGTCTACTTGGGGAATCTTCCCTCTATCCTTAAAATCAATCTGGCCTTCGGTATTGACTCCACCTGCTTTCAAATGTTCTGTGCTGAAAAAAAATGCAATCTTTGCATCTTCTCCATGAATCGGCTTGACCCCTGTTGCAACTCTAAAGGGTTTATCTTTAAAAACTTGAGATTTCAAAAAACTGATTATCATCTCATCAGTAACAACTCCAAAAATAATATCTTTCTCCATAAGGATATCTTTAATATCATCAACCGTACAACTACTGCTGAATTCCGCAGTCTTAATCAGAAAAGCTGATAAAAAATCATCAGAAAGTTGCAATTGCAGACCATAGGAGACGGACACAGGTTCCATTAGCAAAGACCCCGGTGCCTTATCTTTATCTTTGGCCTTTTTTGTTATCTTCTTGGCAGCTTTCTTTTGAATATCTAAAATCAAATCTCGCTGTTTTTCAGTTATCATGCCAGCTTCAATAAACATTTCACCCAGGGGCTTCGGGTTCCTGCTATTTACAATGTCATTCTCCTGCTCTTCAAGAATGAATTGTAAATTAGTCGCACTAACAAAGCCTTTTTTACTTGCAATGTCACCAAACTTATTCTTTCTTGCGTCAGAGCCTTGAGCTTTCACTGAAGAAGATAATTCTTCAATATCTTTGGAGGAGGCAAGTTTATTAGAAATCAGATATCTAATTAATTCTTCTTCAAGATTTTGGCCTTTTTCAGAACAGGCAGATAAGGCTTTATCAAGATCTTCTTTTGAAAGAATTTTTTTGGTTAAAGCAAGCTTTCCAATTAAAGGGTATTTTTCCATCAATCAACTCCAACAGGGTTATACTTAAGAACTTGAAATGAAATCGAGGATTATTACTCAGTGACTGCCCTTCTGTTCTCCATCTTAATATCAAGGGCTTTTAACTTTTCAATAATCTCATTTTTCTCTTTAATCACCTCTTGATTCTCTTGAAGAATTTTATCTTTAGCCTTTATCTTCAAAATAAGCGTGGAGTTATTTTTCTTAATTCTCACATTCTCCTTGATTACGCTTTCATATTGCTTGTATAGAATATCACATGCAAGATTATTTTCAACCATTGTGGCTAAAAGTGCATCTGCATATTCTACACTAATATGATTTCTAATCAAAGCATATTGTTTTAGATATTTTAAAGCCGTAACAAAATCAGGCTCGGGGTTTTCTCTGTGTGAATATAGAATAACAAGTTGGAAAAACAGTTCTGCCTGGGCTTGTTCAGTGAACTCCTGATCTTCTTCTCCAAACAACATTTTTTCTCTAAGAGCAATTTCGTTTTTAAAATCACTATGCCCCAATGCATAATAAGATGAAGACAAAGAAGATTGAATCGGGCGCTTTGTTGTTCTTTTTAAAGCGCAAGCTGAAGAAAACATAAGCATAGGGGTCAGAAAGAGTAATATAAAACATTTCATAAACAAATTTTTCATAAAATCCATTTCTTGCTTTACAATTATTTAATCATTAACAATTTTTCTGCGATTAGTGAGATAAATGCTTTTTTCAAAAGTCTTAGCATACTCTTTGATTTCTGCTGCAAGCTCACCCATTTTCACACTGCTGATGCTTAAGTCATCCTTATTTGTTACAACAGCAATTGAAAGTGTCATAACAGGAAATTCACTAATTTCTCCTTGTCTTGTTTTTGAGACTATATAGCCTTTTTCTAAATCTTTTTTATCATAAAATTGTACAATATTTTTATCAAAGCTATCTATAATAATTTCACAAACTTCCTGAAACTGATCAGAAGGCACAACGGCAACAAAGTCATCCCCTCCTATATGGCCCACAAAATAATCAGCTTCAATTATTTTAGAGACTACTCGTTGAATTATATCACCAGTGAATTTTATAACATCATTTCCTCGGGCATATCCATATCTGTCATTATAAGATTTAAACTTATCAATATCCAAAAGACAAAAAGCAATCTTCTGCTGATTTGAAATTTTCTGGTGCAAAAAATTTTCCACTGCCATTCCACCTGGCAGCCTTGTCAAAGGGCTGGTATCAATATCCATTGCTTTCAACTTAGAAAGCTGTTGAGCCATTGAAATGAGCGCTTTGGAAAGGGTTCCAAACTCATCATTTTTATTAACATTGGGGACAAAATCAAATTCATGTTTGGAAAATTTTAAAGCTGCAAGTTTGAGCTGATTTATAGAGCGGGAGACATTACGAGTAATAAAAAGAGCCGCACCAATTCCGACAACAATACCTAACAAAGAGAGGAAAGCTACTACATAAAATGCTTTTCGACTAAAATTATCTGCTTGTATTGTCTTTCTTTCAAGGCCTTTCCGTGTTTCAAAAATCATTGTTTTGATGGTATCAAATTGTAAATCCAGATTTCGTTTAATTTTCTCTTCTTCAACAACCTGCTCTTGCTTAATGGTTGTCTCTTCCATATCAAAAAGTGAAAAATATAAACGATTATATGTGTTATGGAATAATGTAATTGCCTTAATTTTTTCCTTGTCTGATTCAGGGATATTAGACAATTGCCTTAAAAGCCTTCCAAACTCAATATCTCGTTTTGAAAACACCGTAAGCATCTCCTCACTCCTAAGAATAAGGTAACGCTGTCCGTAAGTCTCTTGACCAAGAAGGCTGTCTCTCAAATTATCACAGGTTTCTATGATCGCCATATTATTTTTAACAATTCCCCTGTTAATATCACGCAGCGAATTTAAACTGGAAAGCGTATAGAAAGATAATAAAATAATAATGA
>Ga0307988_1000662_pt1 | contig 22817 bp, 16 predicted proteins | sample EllFjometagen183_FD_203166 | JGI IMG/M metagenome (GOLD analysis project Ga0307988, IMG submission 203166) | Marine microbial communities from Ellis Fjord, Antarctic Ocean - #183 | ecosystem: Environmental > Aquatic > Marine > Unclassified | place: Southern Ocean | collected 2014-10-08 | reverse complement strand
GCCTGAATTTATAAAAGAAGCGGTGCTACACGGTGCTGGTACTCATATTATTCCGTAATCAGTTTTACCCCAAGTTGAATCAATAAAAATTATAAAAATATAGTCCACTAAAATGGAAAAGGAAAAACCAATGGATAACACCAGAATAAAATCCTTAATTCAACAACTGTCCCAGTTAAACTATCAGGACATGTACTTAAACGATTTTCTGCTCACATGGGAGAAAAGTGATCAGGAGGTTCGGGCAACATTTCTTGTTGCCGATATTCTCCGCGGCCTCAGGCAGAGAAATATCTCTACCCGACTCTTTGACAGCGGATTGGGAATTTCACTGTTTCGCGACCAGTCCACCCGCACGCGGTTCAGCTATGCCAGCGCCTGTAATCAACTGGGACTGACGATGCAGGATCTCGACGAAGGAAAGTCTCAGGTCGCCCATGGTGAGACGGTGCGTGAGACCGCCAATATGGTTTCATTCATGGCTGATGTAATAGGTATCCGCGATGATATGTATATTGGTAAGGGCAACGCTTATATGCGCGAGGTTTCTGAAGCCGTACAGCAGGGATATCTGGAAGGGGTACTCGAACAGCGCCCCACTCTGGTAAATCTGCAGTGCGACATCGATCACCCAACCCAGTCCATGGCCGATATGCTGCATCTAATCAACCATTTTGGTGGTTTGGAAAATCTCAAAGGCAAAAAGCTGGCAATGACCTGGGCCTACAGTCCCTCATACGGCAAGCCTCTGTCAGTTCCCCAGGGCGTGGTCGGGTTGATGACCAGGTTTGGCATGGAAGTCTCCCTGGCGCACCCTGAAGGCTATGAGGTAATGCCCGAAGTGGAAGCGATTGCTGTGAAAAATGCGGCAGCAGGCGGTGGCAAGTTCAGCAAAACAAATTCCATGGAAGAAGCATTTGCCGGTGCTGATATTGTGTATCCCAAAAGCTGGGCACCATTTTCCGCTATGGAAAGTCGCACCCAGTTGTACGGTGACGGCGACTTTGACGGTATCGATGCTCTGGAAAAAGAGCTGCTCGGACAAAATGCTCAACATAAAAACTGGGAATGTACAGAATCTCTGATGTCAACCACCCATGAGAGTGAAGCCCTGTATATGCACTGTCTGCCGGCGGATATCAGTGGTGTAAGCTGTGAGGAAGGTGAAGTTGAGGCCAGTGTATTCGATAGATACCGCAAGCCCATGTATATGGAGGCCAGCTACAAACCTTATATTATTGCTGCTATGATTATGCTGGGCAAAGCGAAATATCCGGCAGATACCCTTGAAGCTATGCTTACCGAAGGCAACGCAAGGATTAGATAGGAGGATTACATGATTACTTTCACGCTAAACGGTCAGGAGACATCCTTTTCAGGTGATGAAAAAATGTCCCTCCTACATCACCTTCGCGATGAAAAGGGAATTGTTTCAGTGAAAGACGGCTGTTCAGGGCAGGCGGCCTGCGGTGCGTGTCTGGTCGAGCTCGAAGGCAAGCCGGCTCTGGCATGTGCCACATCAATGAAACGGGTCGCGGGAAAATCCGTTATCACTATCGAGGGTTTTCCTGAAAAAGTGCGGAGTACGCTGGGTAGGGCCTTTGTTGCAAAAGGTGCGGTACAGTGTGGTTTTTGTACACCGGGCATTATCTCCAGAACCAAAATATTACTGGAGAATAACCCTGATCCTAGTCGCGCGGATGTTATCAAATCTTTACGAGTCAATATCTGCAGGTGCACCGGTTATGTAAAAATTATTGATGGTATACTGCTGGCCGCCAAGGCCCTTCGGGAAAACCTTGATATTGATTGGGAAAAACGCACCGGTATTGGTTACTCCTATCCAAAAGTGGAGGCGTATGAAAAAGCCTTGGGCACCGGCCCATACGTGGCTGACATGAAAATTGCTGGAATGTGTCACGGAGCTTTAAAGTTCAGTGAGCATCCCCGAGCTGTCGTCCGACGTATTGATGTATCGGCGGCCGAGAAAATAGACGGCGTAATCCGGGTGTTTACGGGAGCTGATATCCCTGGAAAACGTCACCAGGGTATTTCAGTTAAAGACTGGCCTATGATAGTACTTGAAGGTGAAACTACCAGATGTATTGCTGACGTTTTTGCCTGTGTAGTGGCTGAAAGTGAACAGATTGCCCGCCTTGCAGTCGAAGAGATTGAAGTGGAATACGAGGTTCTTGAGCCGCTTACAGAGATGACCGAATCAGAGGACTCCCCGGTGCTGATCCATGACAGTGGTAATCTGCTCAAAGAAACCGTTATCTGCCGTGGTGAAACAGTGGAAGATGTCTTTTCTCGCTCCGCCCATATGGTTGAAGGCGAGTTTGAAACTCCCTTTGTGGAACATGCCTTTCTGGAACCTGAAGCCTCTATTGCCCAACCCGACGGTAAAGGTGGTCTGATCGTTTATTCCCAGAGTCAGGCACTGTATCATGATCGCAGTCAAATCAGTTCAGTACTCAATCTGGATGAGGAGAAGGTTGATGTAGTTCTCGTATCGGCGGGGGGGGCCTTCGGCGGAAAAGAAGATCTCACAGTTCAGCACCATGCTGCCCTTGCTGCCTTGGTTCTCCAGCGTCCGGTCAGAGTACGGTTGAGTCGTCCTGATTCACTGCGCATGCACCCTAAACGTCACCGGATGAAGTTGAACTACAAGCTGGCATGTGACGAAAGCGGCATGTTCACCGCTCTTCGGGCAAGAATTCTTGGTGATACAGGGGGTTATGCCTCTATGGGAGGAGCGGTTGTGGCCCGAACCGGAACCCATGCCGCCTCCGCTTACCATATCCCGAATGTGGACGTAATCGCCAGTGCTTACTATACCAACAATCCCCCCGCCGGAGCCTTTCGTGGATTTGGTGTCAACCAGTCTAACTTCGCCATGGAGAGCATGGTTGACGAATTGTGCACCAAAGGAGGTTTTGACCGATGGCAGTTTCGCTATGATAATGCTCTCGACTCCGGCCGTATGACTACCACCGGCCATATACTAAAAGATAGTGTTGGATTGCGCCAATGCCTGGAAGAGGTAAAAGATAGTTTCAATAGCGCCCAATACTCTGGAATTGCCTGTGCCATCAAGAATTGCGGTATTGGAAACGGTATAGAAGAGATCAGTGACACCCGGCTCAAAATTGTTGCCCCGGACCGAATCGAACTCTACCATGGTTGGAGTGAAATGGGCCAGGGTATTAATACCGTGGCACGTCAGGTGCTGGCTGAAGTGTGTGGATTAGATGATTCAATAGCGATTGATGTTAAATCTTCCACCGGGGGTGGCGCCAGGGGGGGAGCGACAACGGCAAGCAGAGGTACGGCACTGCTTGGTAATTCAACCATTATGGTGGCAGAGAAGCTTAAGGCAGATATGCAGGACCAATCCCTTGGTGATCTGGTTGGAAATGAATATTTCGCTAGGTATTTTGTAGACTGGACCACCAGCCATGACGTGGATGGTGAAATCATCAGCCACTTTTCATACAGTTATGCCGTCCATATGGCGATCCTGGACGAGACGGGTAAACTTGAAAGTATCCATGCAGCCCATGATGTTGGCCGGATTATCAACCCGATTTTGTTCGAAGGACAGGTGGAAGGCGGCGTGGTTATGGGAATGGGATATGCACTGACTGAAAACTATCCATTAAAGGACGGTAAACTTACCTCGGACCGAATGTCTAAATTAGGTTTACCAAAGGCAAAGGACGTTCCCGAGATCAAGGTTATCGGTGTAGAATATCCCGACAAATCTGGTCCTTTTGGTGCCAAAGGGGTGGGAGAGATCGGTTCAATTCCTACGACTGCAGCTATAGCTAATAGTTTTTATCGATTTGACGGCATACGGCGTTACTCACTGCCGCTGTTACCAGTGAAGAAGCAATGATCGACTCGTATATAACGCTTTTTACTTAACCATCTAGATTTTAAGGTTTTACGGGATTGTCAAAAATAAAAGAAATCAAAATTTGGGGATATAATAATGACATTATATTTAAAAGATGCAAGATTCATTGACTGGCAGAGTTTCGAGATAAGCCATACAAATCTGGCTGTGGAGTCGGGGCAGAATGGTGCTATCAGTCTGTCTCCAACTGTTCCGTCAACTGATGCACTGGCCGCAGATGATCGCATCATCGACTGCAAAGGTAAATTTGTCACAAAATCTTTTGGTTGCGGGCACCATCATATCTATTCCACTCTTGCCAGGGGAATGCCGGCACCAAGAACAATCCCCACAAACTTCTCCGAAATTCTTGAGTATGTCTGGTGGAATATAGACAAACGTCTGGATCTGGAAATGATCGAGGCAAGTGCTCTGGCCTCGGCAATCTATTGTGCTAAGAGTGGGGTGACTTTTGTCATCGACCACCATGCATCTCCTTTCGCCATCGATGGCTCTTTAGAAACCATTGCCAAAGCTTTTGATCGGGTCGGGATCTCTCATATGCTCTGTTATGAGATGTCGGATAGAGATGGAATCGAAAAAAGAGAACAGGGATTGGCCGAGACTGATGCCTTTTTAACCTCTGGTCGTGCCGGACATGTAGGCTTGCACGCTTCTTTTACCGTGGGTGAAAAATTACTATCAGACTCTATTGCTCTTGCGAAAAAACACCAGACCGGCCTGCACATTCACGTGGCTGAAGACAAAGCCGATCAGGTCCACTCCCAGGCAAATTTTGGTAAAAGAGTTATGGAACGCTTGAGTGATACCGGTGCTCTCGAGCTGAACAAATCTATCTTTGGACACTGTATCCACCTTTCTCCTAATGAACTTCAGTTATTACAAAATTCCGGCATCTGGGTTGTTCAAAATGTAGAGAGTAACCAGAACAACAACGTGGGCGTTGCAGGTTATGGCGACCTCGCAAACCAGATGATGCTCGGCACCGACGGCATGCATTGCGATATGCTTCGCAGTGCCAAAGCAGTTTTCCTTACAGGTCAGGCTACAGAAGGCATCGGTTTTGATACTATTTATGACCGTTTCCGTAATGTTCACCGCCATATTCAATCCGCAGGTGCACCCGGCGACGCAGATAACAACCTGGTGATCCTGGATTATGATCCTCCCACTGACCTGACCCAGGATAATTTTCTTGGACACTTCGTTTACGGTATTGATGCCCGTCACGTGGAGAGTGTTATCTCCCAGGGACGGCTGATTGTGGAGGACGGGAAAATAACCACGGTTGATGAAAAAGAGGTTTTAACCCAGGCCAGAGCTATGGGAAGGAAGCTTTGGGATAAGCTGTAATTTAACACGGAAAACCCAAACATGCAGGATATCCTGATCAAAAATGGTTTGATTGTCACCGCTGAGGAAACAATGCAGGCAGATCTACTTATCGTCGGTGGTGTGATTGCCGGTATCGGAAAAGCACTGGATCGCCCAGGTGCTGATGTAATCGATGCTGCTGGCCAGTATGTGATGCCTGGAGGAGTTGATGTTCACACACATCTAAATCTGACAGTGGGTGGGCTCAAAGTGAGTGATGGTTTTTTTGAGGGGACTGCCGCCGCAGCTTTTGGCGGTACCACCTGTGTAGTCGAGCATCCCTCTTTTGGCCCTGAAGGCTGTTCCTTGATGCATCAGATCCAGTCAAACAGGAGGGAGGCAGCAGAGTCCTGCGTAGTCGATTTCGGTCTTCACGGAGTTTTCCAGCACCTGAACCCTCAAATCCTGGACGAGATTCCTACCCTCATGAGTGAAGGGGTGTCCAGTGGTAAAATCTATTTGACATATGATGGACGCCTGCTTGATTCTCAGATACTGACTGTTCTTAATCAGGCTAAAAACAGTGGCTTACTCACTGCTTATCATGCTGAAAACCATGATATCATAACTTTTCTCTGTCAAAAATTCAAAACCGAAAACAAGATCGCACCCAAATATCATGCCCTGAGTCGGCCCGATTATTGTGAGGCGGAGGCTGTTTATCGAATCATCAGTTTAGCCGAGGCTGCAGGAAATGTGCCGGTGTATATTGTCCATTTATCAACAGCTGCCGGGCTCCAAGTGATCGAAGCTGCACAGGATAAAGGACTGCCGGTTTACACAGAAGTATGTCCTCAGCATTTGCTTTTAGAAGATTCATGCTATGAAGAGGTGGATTCTAAAGGGCTTCAGTACATCATGGCTCCGCCAGCCCGTAAAGCTGCAGATGCTGTGGCACTCTGGCAGGGTCTGGCTAAAGGTAGTATCGACGTTGTAGCTACCGACCATTGCTCGTTTAATTTTGCCGATAAGCTGGAGCGGGGAAGAAACGATTTCAGCCGTGCACCAGGTGGTATTCCGGGTGTGGAAACCAGACTTCCTCTCATGTTTTCAGAAGGTGTATTGAAGAACCGCATTTCTCTTAATCGTTTCGTGGAAGTTGTTTCGACTTCCCCGGCCAGGCTTATGGGTCTTTCCCCACGCAAGGGAAACCTAGCTCCGGGGGCAGACGGTGATGTGGTCGTCTTTGATCCGAACGTAGAAAAAATTATCACTCCAAAAAACCTTCGTCAAAATGCAGGCTACTCTCCTTTTGAAGGGAGACTGGTTCGCGGATGGCCAACCACTACCATTGTTCGGGGGCGTGTTGTGGTTCAAGAGGGGCAACTTTTAGTGGACAAAGGGTGGGGACAATATATTGGCCGTAATCCTGGTGAAAGGCTGAAGACTGAAGGCTGTTAGGAAAAAGCAAAAGACGTAGGAAAACTTCCCCTGATAGCCTTCAGCCTAAACAACCTATTGATTCGACAGAATTTTAATTAGATAATCTGCTTGATTTTACGAAAAGGCTTCGGCAGTAACGTACTAATAAAACAATTGAAGGAGACTAACAATGACAAGCGACAAACTATGGGTTTGCGATATAGAAACGCTGCTGAAATGGATCCTGGAGGATGAAAAGAAAGGGCAAATTTTCGGTATCGAAAGAGACCTTTTCTTCGTACCCAAAGCCACCGATCCTTTTCGTATGCGACGTTACGGGAAATTATTGGAGACCCCTGTAGGTGTTGCAGCAGGCCCTCATACCCAACTATCTCAGAATATCATCGCCGCCTGGCTGACGGGAGGGCGTTATATTGAATTGAAAACTATCCAGATTTTGGACGAACTGGAAGTGACTAAACCTTGTATCGACATGGGCGATGAAGGATACAACTGCGAATGGTCCCAGGAGTTAAAACTGGATCAATCTTTTGATGAATATCTCAATGCATGGATCGTGATGCATATTTTAAAAGATAAATTCGGTTGGGGAGAGCCGGATGAGTCTGGATTTATTTTTAATATGAGTGTTGGTTATAACCTGGAAGGTATACTGAGCCCGACGGTGCAGAGATTTCTGGACAGAATGGCAGATTGCCGGGAAGAAAAAGCGGCCAAAATTGAAAAAATTGCCGTTTTTTACCCGCAGGTCAGAGAACTAAACATCCCCGACTGCATGTCGGATAATATCACTGTATCCACCATGCACGGCTGCCCACCGGACGAAGTTGAAAAAATAGGCCGTTATTTCGTAGAGGATCGAAAACTCCACACTACAATTAAGCTCAATCCCACCCTGCTCGGCGATGAAGGTGTTCGAGGAATTTTAAACGATAAACTGGGCTTTAAAACCCAGGTTCCCGATCTGGCCTTCGATCATGATCTGAAATATCCGGACGGCGTGTCGTTGATCAAATCACTTTTGAAGAGTGCTAAACAGGTAGGTGTTGATTTCAATATAAAATTGACCAACACTCTGGAAACCCAAAACGAAGACCAGGATTTGCCTGATAATGAGTCGATGGTCTATATGAGCGGCAGGGCTTTGCACCCAATCTCCATTAACCTGGCCAGGCGGTTGCAAGATGAGTTCGAGGGTAACCTGGATATCTCATTTTCCGCTGGCACCAGTTATGAAAATGTAGCAAATATCCTGGCCTGTAATTTAAAACCGATCACCACCTGTTCCGATCTGCTAAAGCCAGGTGGATATGCTCGTTTATCCCAGTATCTTGAAACTCTGCAGAAAGCATTTGATGAAGCCGGTGCAGATACTATTGAAAACTTCGTTGTGGCAAGAAGAGGCAAAAAACAGGAGGCAAACCTGGCCGGATGGGAAAATTTGAAAGAATATGCCGAAACCGTGGTGGACGATGTCAACTTCAAAAAGGAGAGTTATCCCTACGACAGCATCAAAACCGAAACGGAACTCGGGCCATTTGATTGTATCAAGGCGCCCTGCATGTCAACCTGCCCGGCCAGCCAGGATATTCCGAGCTACCTCTACTACACCGCCCAGGGAGATTATGCCAGAGCCAGGAAAATAATTCTTGAAACAAATCCCTTCCCCAATATCCAAGGAATGGTTTGTGACCATCTCTGTCAGTCCAAGTGCACACGAATCAACTATGACAATCCATTGCTCATCAGAGAAATCAAAAGGTTTGTTATTCAGACCGCTGGTGATGAGCCCTTATTAAAACCTGCCGAATCCAATGGAATCAAGGTTGGCATTGTCGGCTCAGGACCATCCGGGCTTTCCTGTGCCTACTTTCTTGCATTGGAAGGCTTTGAGGTGGAGATTTTTGAGAGTAAAGAGTTTGCCGGTGGCTGGGCCTCTGATGCCATTCCAACTTTTCGGTTAGACGACGAAAGTATAAAAAAAGATATTGACGCCATTCTCTCTTTAGGCGTCACCATTCACTACAACGCTGCAATCGATCAGTCTAAGTTTGAATCCATGATGAAACAATTTGATTACCTCTACGTCGCTGTCGGTGCACAGGAAGGCCTCAAACTGGGAGTGCCCGGTGAGGATGCCGAGGGTGTCATGGATAACCTGGATTTCCTCAGCGCAGTGCGACGGGGTGAAACAGTCGATCTGGGGAAAAAAGTTGTTGTAATTGGCGGGGGTAATTCGGCCATGGATGCAGCTCGAACCGCTAAACGACTGGTAGGACCGGACGGGGAAGTAAATCTCATTTACCGGCGAACCCAGGATGAAATGCCAGCAGCTCTTGAAGAAGTCATCGGGATGCTGGATGAAAAGGTAAATCTCATTGAGTTGACTGCGCCCGAATGCATGCTGGTGGAAGGCGGACGGGTCAAAGCCAATGTGTGCTTTAAGATGAAACTTGGAGAGAAAGACGATTCCGGGCGACCCCGGCCTATCAGGATTGAAGGATCGGAATTTGAACTGGAAGCAGACAGTGTTATTTCAGCCATCGGTCAGCGTGTAAATGCGGATTTTTTCCCGGACAGGAAGCTTGAAATTGATCCTGTTACCTATGAAACTCAGATTGAAAATGTGTTCGCAGGCGGCGATGCTGTTCGCGGTGCTTCCACCCTGATTAAGGCAATTGGTGATGGTAAAAATGTAGCCGAGTCAATTGCCAGGCGAGCGGTTGAGGAGAGTAAAGTTGAAGTTGGCCTGCTGGCTAAATCAGTTGATCCCGAAGAATTACGCTCTGCAAAAGCGCGCAGATTACCGGGTATCGTAACCCCTGAAATCAGTTTTAGCGAACGGTTCGGCTTTGAGATGGTTGTTCGAACTCTTGATGAGGCTACAGCTAAGGCAGAAGCGGCCCGTTGCCTGCAGTGTGATGAAATCTGCAGTGTATGTGTCTCGGTTTGCCCCAACCGTGCCAATATGGAATTTCAGATGGAGCCTGTTTCATTTCCAATCCAACAGGCTACTCAGGGGGATAGTGGGGTCGAGATCATAGACCTGGAACCCGGGAAGATCAGTCAGAAATATCAGGTTCTCAATATCGGTGACTACTGCAATGAGTGCGGTAACTGTGCAACCTTCTGCCCCACCAGTGGTGCACCATATAAGGATAAACCCAAGTTTCACCTGACCGTAGACAGTTATAATTCGGCAAACTTTGGCTATCGTTTTTCCGGACCCGACCGGCTTGAGTATAAAAATGGCGACCAGCGTGCGGTGATTCAAATTGATGCTGATGGTTATACCTATCAAGATGGTGAGATCCGGGCCAAATTGAATGGGGATTACTCTGCACAACAAGTTGAATTCAGAAATAAGAATCAGAACCTTGTCGATCTACAGCAGGCTGCTTATATGGCAATCCTGGCTATGACTTTGAAGGATGTTTCCCCGTTCAACGCATAGGAGACTGTTCGAGAATGCCCTTTTCCCCAAACTCTTCGTTATTAAAACATTTTTTTTCCTGGAGGAGTAGATATGTCGTCAGAAGTTAAAGAGAGCAGTTCGGATGTTGCAAAACGAAAATATGATCTCATCTATGGACTGGATGATAAACCGGCACCCCCGCAGGCCATATATGGCGCACTGCAGCATCTTCTGGCCATGTTCGTGGGGATCATCATTACGGCTGCTATCATTATTTCCGGAGTACTTGGCCTGTCGGTTGAGTACAGCAGCTTTCTGATCAGCATGGCACTTTTTGCCTCGGGAGTGGGTACCTTCATTCAGGTTAGTCGCTTCGGTCCTTTAGGTTCCGGACTTGGTGTTCATTTTGTTCCTGAAGTGTTCTCCAATATGCCACAAATAATTAAAGATATCGGTCATTCCTCCATTGCGGTGGGTGGGATGTCAGCTATTTTGGCCACTATCGTCCTGAATTTTGGCGGTCAGCAAAAGGAAGAGATCAACGAATAAAAATAACTTAAACAACATTTGAGGGAAATATGATTGACTTGACTATCAACCAGGAAACCCTGGCAAAAAACATAGCATACTGCAGGGAAAAACAGATATCTCTGCCCACCTTTGCCATGATGAAGGACCCGGGCAAGATACCAGCGGCTATAAAAGACCAGCTGAGTAACATCGGCCTATGGGATCTTCATTCTGCCAACCTTTACAGGATATCCTGGAATAACGAGCAAACGGATTCCGGAGGCCTTTTTGGAGGCGTAAATCACTTTGTACTGCCACCCGAACTTACCGGATGCCGTGCTAATATCATTATGATATCGGGGCGATGGTTCCCCACTGGAGCTCACAAGGTTGGTGCCACCTATGGCTGTCTGGCTCCCGGTCTGGTAACCGGGCAGTTTGATCCCCAGAAAACAAAGGCGGTCTGGCCCTCAACCGGCAATTATTGCAGGGGCGGTGCCTATATTTCGCACCTTCTCGCCTCTAATGCTATTGCGATTCTCCCTGAAGAAATGTCCAGAGAGCGCTTTGAATGGCTTAACAAAATTGCGGGACAGGTTATCGCAACTCCGGGATGTGAATCAAATGTGAAGGAGATCTTTGATAAATGCTGGGAGTTGAGAAATTCCGGAGAAGACCTCAGGATTTTCAACCAGTTTGACGAACTTGGTAATCCGCTCTGGCATTACACGGTCACTGGAAGTGCTATTGAGGAGCTCTTAAAACAATACCTCACCGGAAATAAAAAGTTTGCAGGTTATATCTCTTCTTCCGGTTCCGGCGGTACTCTGGCGGCAGGTTCCTATCTCAAAAAGCAGTTCCCCTACTCAAAAATAGCGGCCGCAGAGGCCCTCCAGTGCCCGACCCTTCTCCAGAACGGCTTCGGTGGTCACAGGATTGAAGGCATCGGTGACAAACATGTCCCCTGGGTCCACGACTGCAAGGAGACCGATTTTGTCGTTGCTGTGGATGATGAAGCTGCAATGAGGCTCCTGCGACTCTTCAACGAAGGAGCAGGCCGTGAAGCCTTGGTTGCTGGCGGTGTTGATTCTGATCTAGTCGATAAACTTGATCTCCTCGGTATCTCCGGAATTGGTAATATGATAGCTGCAATAAAATTTGCCAAATATAACGAACTCACCGAAGATGACTATGTTGTAAGTATTGCGACGGACTCCATGCAGCTCTACGGTTCCAGGCTTGATGAACTTACCGAGGAGAGGGGGAGCTACACCGAAAGTGATACCTTCCGTGATCTCCAACTATTGAATTCCATCGGTATTGATAATATGAAGGAACTCAGCTACTACGATAAAAAAGCGATCCACAACCTTAAGTATTACACCTGGATCGAGCAGCAGGCCAAAGATGTGGAAGAGCTCAACGCTCAGTGGTATGACCATGACAACTATTGGACCGACACCTTTAACCAGGTTGATAAAATCGATGAACTAATTACGGAATTTAATGATAAGGTGGGAATTCTTTAAGTTGAAAAGAAAGTTATCAGTTTTCAGTGTGCAGTAATCAGCTACTGACAACTGGTAACTTATTACTGAAAAAAAGGTTAAGAAAAATGTCAAACAATTTATTGAACACTGACGCTGAAATTGCTGCCATCATTGAAAAAGAAGCTGAGCGGCAGGAGAACGGGATCGAACTCATCGCCTCGGAAAATGTTGCCAGCCGGGCGGTGATGGAGGCCCAGGGAAGTGTCCTGACTAACAAATACGCTGAAGGATATCCTTCAAAACGGTACTACGGCGGATGCACCTTTGCCGATGCTGCGGAAAATCTCGCCATTGAACGGGCAAAGACACTTTTTAATGCCGATTATGCCAATGTTCAGCCCCATTCGGGCTCCGGGGCTAATATGGCTGCACTTATGACCATGGCAGAGCCGGGTGATATGATTCTTGGGATGGACCTGGCGCACGGTGGTCATTTAACCCATGGAAATCCGGTGAGCTTTTCCGGTAAACTCTATAATTTTGCCCATTACGGGGTCTCTCAATCAACCGGGACCATCGATTACGATCAGGTGGCAAAACTTGCAAAAGAACATAATCCGAAGGTAATCATTGCCGGGGCAAGTGCCTATCCGAGAATCATCGATTTCAACTTTTTTGCCGAAGTCGCTGAGTCCTGTAAGGCCTTATTGATGGTTGATATGGCCCATATCGCCGGTCTTGTTGCAACCGGGTTGCACCCATCTCCTATCCCGGTTGCGGACATTGTAACGTCCACCACCCATAAAACCTTGAGGGGGCCAAGAGGCGGCTTGATCCTGGCCAAATCAGAATTTGGTCAAAAACTCAACAGCACCATCTTTCCAGGAATTCAGGGCGGCCCACTTATGCATGTAATCGCAGCCAAGGCTGTCGCTTTCAAAGAGGCTCTTTCAGATACTTTTGCTGAATATCAGAAAAACGTGGTGGGCAATGCTAACACTATGGCCAGAGTTCTTACCGAAAATGGCGTGGATCTTATTTCGGGCGGTACCGACAACCACATGATGCTGGCCGATCTCACTTCTCTTGATATTACAGGGAAAGCTGCAGAAGAGCTCCTTGGTCAAGCGGGTATCACCGTTAACAAAAATTCAATCCCCTTTGAGACGAGAAGCCCCTTTGTAACCAGCGGCATTCGTATTGGTACTCCGGCAATAACGTCCCGGGGAATGAAGGCGGATCAGGCAGAAATCATAGCTAATCTGATTGCAGGGTTGCTGAAAAACCCGGACAGCGAAGAAAAACTGGCCGGTGCAAAAGGGAGTATTGCTGAACTCTGTAAAGATTTTCCATTATACAAATGATGGCGTCGTAAAAAGTCCAATCTACTGCGTTGTAGGTTTTTATCAGAACCTCAACATACCGCATGTATGGTTGAGGGCCTAATAAAAACACCACGCCTTGTATATCAAACTTTTTAACTTAGCCATCTAGGAGTTCGGATTATCTTTTTACGAGTTTATCACAAATGATAAGTCAGAATACTGATATCCGGGATATAGCATCCCTTACCGGAAAAGAAGTGGCAGCGCTGAATTTTATCAGAGATTCAGAGACGTGCTACTTCAGAAAACATAACCGGCAGGGAATGAGATCCCATATATTTGAGGTTCTCGCAGCTGATGACCTGCTTAAAGAGACGAATGGGGAGATTGTTGACAGTATTCGCTGGTACCCAAGAGCTGTGCCCAAATACATGCTCAGAATATTGCGAACCCAGTTCACCTCTCTTGAGCAGGTCCTGGATGAGATTAATAAATACACCCTGGTTCTCAAGTTTCTGGGTCCTGAACTCATTGCCATATCGAATGAATTCATCGTTGAGTACACCGGAACGGGAAAGAGTGAAATTGTACTTTGCGGATTCCAGGAATATGTCCAGGGAGCGATCATCGACCCATGGGGGCTTGTTGGTCAGGCCCCCTTTGACGCCTTTTGTCAAACCAGGTTCTCCAGCGACAAGGTTGACAAAATAAGAATTGCAGCGGGATTAGAATCTATTGCAGCCTTTGTAAGGCGAATGCGAAAGATGATCACTGAATCAGGCTACGTCACTGACCTTGCTGGTAACGGCAACCTGATTCTGACCGAAAAAGGAAAAATCAAACTTGTTGATATCAACAACATCGTCAAGGTTTCTATGGACGATACCATTCTACTAGACGATAAAGGGTATCCTTCATGCGATAAATCGATTGAGGTTCTGTATATTCTGGAAGAGAAGGTTTTGAAAACCCAAAACCTTTCTGGTGATCCCCTGTATAAGCACTTTCTCTCAGCCGCCAGAAAGAAAAGAGTAAACAGTCTTGAAAATAAATTTTTCGAAAATCTCTCAGAATTGAGTTCAGGAGGATTACATGGGGCCAATTGACTGGAGTAAAATCATCATCGGAATCAAGGGTGGAGGAGAAATGGCTTCCGGAGTTGTTGTTCGCCTCAAACGAGCCGGATTTTCCAGAATATTTATGATGGAAATCGATCACCCTTTAGCCGTAAGACGAGCCGTCTCCTTTTGTGAGGCGATCCACGATACCAAAGCCATCGTCGAGGGAATTGAGGCTGTCCGGACCCGGAACAAAGATGATATAATGGCTGCTTGGGACAGGGGACAACTTGCAGTTCTGGCCGATCCTGGATGGTCTATTCTGAAAGAGGTGCAACCTCAGGTGCTGATTGATGCCACCATCGCCAAAAGAAATCTCGGCACAACCATAGAAGATGCTCCTCTGGTTATTGGTTTGGGACCCGGATTTACGGCGTCCGTTGATGTGCATAGGGTGATTGAGACAATGCGGGGGCATGATTTAGGCCGTGTTATTGAAAAGGGATCTGCTCAACCAAATACAGGTGTTCCGGGTAACATTGGCGGACATACGGTGGACAGAGTGCTACGTGCACCAGCAGGAGGAGTTTTTCATTCAGAACATAGAATCACAGATAAGGTCGAGGCAGGCGATGTTGTCTGCAGTGTAGCAGGAAAAGATGTTGTCGCAAAAATAGGTGGTGTTATCAGGGGATTGATTCGTGAAGGAAATCTCGTGCACGAGGGTCTTAAGATCGGTGATATCGACCCCAGAGGGTGTGTTGAATATTGCTCTACCGTGTCCGAGAAATCCCGTGCCATTGGCGGATCCGTGCTGGAAGCAATTTTAGGGTCGTCCTATTTCCTGGGAGAAAAAAGTTCCTGATGAATATTCGGGAAGCCCTGTCTCTTGGAGACAGGGGTGTGGTCAGCATTGTGGGGGCGGGGGGGAAAAGTTCTCTTATGTACTCTCTTGCCAATGAACTTGTATCTGCCGGCAGGAAAGTGTTGACCACCACCACCACCAAAATTTTCATGCCCACTCTTGATGAGTCACCTGCCACCATTGTATCTGGGATCCCAGAAGAAATTATTGAAAAGGCAGAAATCCTTCTCGGCAACTATTCCCATCTAACGGTGGGGTCCGAATACCTACAAGCCCATGATAAACTAAATGGTCTGGAACCTTCTGTTATAGAGTATATCTTGCAGTCGGGCCTCTTTGATTACATTATCGTTGAGGCGGACGGGGCAGCCCGGAGATCTCTTAAAGCCTGCGCTCCCCATGAGCCGGTTGTACCGCTGTTTTCAGATTGTATTGTCGCCCTTGTGGGACTCGATGTAGTGGCAAAAACGCTTACAGAGGAGCAGGTTTTCAACTCCTCCATTTTTGCACGCATTACGGGATTGGAACTTATGCAGGACGTCACAGAGTCATCTATCGCTTCGATAATGCTCCACGATATGTCATCTATCACCGTTACAGGGAAAAAATGTATGAAGATCGCCTTTCTCAATAAGGCAGATAATTTGAAGGCACTGAAAACAGGTGAGCGGATATCTGCATTTATTGAGAAAGGAGGTAAAGGAATTTTCCACCGTGTTGTTATCGGTGAACTCAGGGCAGAGCAAGCTATTCAACAGTGTAGAGTCATGCAATAGGGGAGAATCCAATGAACGCAAACCTTTATTCAAAATTATATCTTACCCTGAAAAATGGTAAAGGTGCAGTTCTGATCCGGATTGTACGGCGCGAAGGGTCAGCTCCCCGGGGGGTGGGGAGTGCCTGCATGATTGATGCTGATGGGATTCTCTTTGGTACCATTGGCGGTGGCCTCCTCGAGTATAGAGCTGTTGAAAACGCAAAAATTCTTCTTAAAAAGAAAATTACCTCTCTTGCTATTGTCACGATGACAGCGAAAGAAGTTGCAGAGGAAGGGATGATATGCGGCGGCAGCGTTGAACTCTTTTTTGAACCGATCCTACCTAGGGAAGATAACGTTGAGTTTTTCAGAATCATCAATGATCTTTTTCAAAGCGGCGGCAGTGGCACTCTTATTACGCTGGTAAGGGACGGAGTTGATGCTTTGGCACCTAATACACGAATGCTTGTAAAAAAAGATGGCAGTATGCTCGGTACTATTCCTTTTGTGAAATTGCCCGAACATGCGATCCAGGCCCATTTGCTTGATCAAGAAGGAACAGATAAAGCCCTTTTCCTGGAACCTGTTGTGCGTAACCCTGAGCTTTTACTTTTCGGTGGAGGTCATATTTCTACTTTTGTTTCTCCACTGGCCAAGACTATTGGGTTTCACGTCAGTGTATTCGATGTTCTCAGTGATTTTGCCAACAGAGAAAGATTTCCCGAGGCCGATGAAATATGTAATTTGTCTTATCAGAAAGCATTTGAAAACATTGCCATCACAGGATCCAGTTATGTCGTCATCGTAACCCGGGGCCATGTAGGGGACAAGGACGTTCTTGATCTGGCGCTGAAATCGGAGGTTCCCCCGGCATATATCGGTATGATTGGCAGTATCCGGAAGCGGGACACGATATTTGAGGCCTTGAAGAAAAACGGAACGAGTCAGCAAACGCTCGATGAGGTCTATTCTCCTGTTGGACTTGATATCGGTGCACAAACTCCAGAGGAAATTGCAGTCAGTATCATTGCTGAAATCATCCAGGTAAAAGCCATCAGGAATAAAACCCATCCTAAATTGAAGCTTCTCCAACCAATGGTAGAGTAAATTAAATGGATTCCGCTGAACTGAAAATTGTTGGGATCATCCTCGCCGCAGGGCTATCAAGCCGTATGGGAGAGGTCAAATCTCTGCTTCCGTGGGGAGAGTCTCTTCTGTTGGACAGGGTAATTGAAAATGCGTATCAATCTAAGCTTGCAAGTTTAATCGTGGTGCTTGGATACGAGGCTGAACGTATCCTTGAAAAGATTAACTTCAAAGAATCCAAAGTGATTATAAATCCGGATTACAGCTTGGGCCATAGCAGCTCCCTGCGGGTGGGGCTCGATGGTGTACCCTTGGATACCGATGCTGCAATGTTCCTTCTTGGTGACCAGCCTTTTGTCACCGCAAAGATTATAGATATTATGATTCGTGCCTTCCAAAAGCGACCTTCGAGCCTTATTATTCCCACCCACCAGGGTAAAAGAGGAAATCCTGTGGTGGTACATCATTCTATTTTCAATATGGTTAAGGAGATTACCGGAGACACAGGACCGCGGGTACTTTTCCGCAGTTTGAAAAAGCAGATACAGGAGGTCGAAGTTTTTGATCCTGGTATCCATTTTGATATTGATACCATTGAGGATTATTGGAAACTTACCAGCTATTGTGAATTTGACAATCTCGTAAAAAAGTCATTCGAAGCCAATTGACAGAAAAGAGGAAATCAAGAGTTAATTCATATGCCAGAACCCAGAAAATTAAGCATAACTGAAGCCGGCAGGAAAATAAACAGCGGAGAATTGTCGGTAATGGAGTTGGTCTCTTCGTGCCTTAAAAGAATCAGACAGCGGGATGAAACCGTCCGTGCATGGACCGAGGTATACGAAGAACAGGCAATAAAAACTGCCAGGAAATGTGACGAAGCCGTATCTTCAGGTAGACCGCTGGGTGCTCTGCACGGCATACCGGTCGGCGTAAAAGATATCATCGACGTCAAAAACATGTGGACACGGGCGGGATGTGAGGTCTATCCGGCTCGAATTGCTTCAGCGGATGCTCCTGCAGTGGCCCGGCTCAAGGCAGCAGGCGCCATTATTCTCGGGAAAACTGAGACAACAGCTTTTGCCAATAACGATCCTGCACCCACCCGAAACCCCTGGAACATTGGACACACACCCGGTGGATCAAGCAGCGGTTCCGGCGCTGCCGTGGCTGACAACATGTGCCTGGCAGCCCTGGGTACTCAAACAGGAGGATCGGTGCTGCGGCCAGCAGCTTACAACGGTATCGCAGGCCTAAAACCTACCTATGGTGAGATCAGCACAAAAGGGGTTATCCCGGTATCCTGGACCCTGGATCATATCGGGCCCCATGGAAGGTGTGTGGAAGACATAAAAACATTGTTCAACATCCTAAAAGATGACACGCCGGAACTCTTCGGACATATGCAGGCCATATCAGGACATGACTGCCCGGGGCCGTCACATCCACCACTTCGGCTAGGATATTTCCGCACATTCTGTGAACAAGAGGCGTCACCAATGATGACCGCCCATCTGGAATCGGTCTGTGAGGCTTTTGCAAAGGCCGGTACAGACATTGTCACGCTGAATTTATCAAAATCCTTCACCGAAGCTGATGCTGCACACCGCGTCATCATGGACACAGAGCTTTCAACATACCATGGTGATCTTTTCAGTAAACTACCGGAGCAATATCCTCCTAATATCAGATCACGGATTGAAAAAGGGTTGACCATATCCGGCAATGAATACATCAGGGCTATACACCAGAGGATAGCTTTCCAGAAAGAATTATCCGAAACGCTGGAACTTGTCGATGCGGCAATTTTACCGACAGCACCGTCCAGCGCACCGGCAACTCTGGCCTCTACCGGATCAGCAATTTTTTGTGTACCATGGAGTATAGCCGGGTTTCCTGTCATCACCATTCCATCAGGGCTCGACGACCAGGGACTGCCGCTGGCAATTGAGATCGGTACAAAACCTTACTGCGAAGAAAGGCTGTTTGAGATTGCAGCCTGGTGTGAACAACTGCTGGCCTTTAATTTTTCCCCAGAACAATAGAACTCAATTTACGACGCCATCATGTTTGATAAACTCGTAAAAACCTAAAATTTAGATGGATAAGTAAAAAGCTTCATATTGGAGGCGTGCAATTTTTCTATTATTTCGGCGTACATAAGGTACGTCGTAATGATAGAAAAATTGTAACAACGAACAAGGTGAAGAGTTTTTACGACGCCATCATGTTTACCAACCAAACAAAATACCAATGCCGCCTAACAGTAGGCCAACTACAAGGTTTATGCCCTTGATTTTAAAAAAATTTATTCGTGATTCTGCCAATAAGGGCAACATGCCGTGACCATCCTGGACAACTGAGCTGGCCAAAAAAACACTTAATGGGATACTACCCTCAGCATAGAGGGTCAAAAAAACCAGATGCGGCCCTGATTCAGGGATAAGACCGACAAGACAGGCTACAAGAAGAACAATTAACTGGTTATCCTGTAGCCAGGAACTGAGATCGAGCTGGTCAACCAGGAGGTGCATCATTAACAGTGCCCCGAATGTCCAGAGAAATATTCTTGGCACATGGATTTTGACCACATGATTCCATAGATGTTCTTCGAGAAAATGATCCGGCACAGTGGACACTATAAAGAGTGCTGCAGCACTAACGAGAATAAGCGTTACCTTAAGCCAGTTCCATGTCGGAGGTCCCAACTGGCCAATAATCACTGAAAAAAGAAACATAAATAAGGCGAAACCCAGGATCCCGCGGGCTGGGATGCAATGTCGCCATTGTTCCTTGAGGATTTCTCCTGGTAAACAATGACATGTTTCTGAATCGTGTATTTCAAATAGTTTATCGCAGCCGACTTGGGTTTCCGTTTTATTTTTAAACACTTTGTCTGTGATATAACCGGCAGTAAGACCGAGACACAGTAAGATTATGAAAATTAATGGGGCCTGTTCAGGTATTAATGAGAGCATGACAAAAGCTTCATCTCCACTGGTGGCAATCATGGCGGCTACCACTGCTCCTATAGTGACCGCCCGGTGGGAAAAAAGAGAAACTACGGCAAAAGCTCCCAGACATCCTGGAGTAGCTCCCAGAAAAGATGCCAAAACATACTGTTTCCAACGACCTCCACGCAAACCTTTTTGCCAGAGGCCGCTAGACATAACATTGATGTATTCAATAACCAGCATCATCATGGCCACAAAGCCTGTGATCATGACTGCATGGTTTAAAGAATATTGCAAATATAAGATCATGATATTGATTTACAGTCTGACAAAATACTTATGGCATTCTTGGAAAAGAGGGTCTTCAGGGCAATCTGCTAAATCGTTACACTGCAGTCTCCTGGCTGCAATGGTTTTCAATAGTTGAGGCATAGCCTTTTTTGCTGCGGTTCTACCCGAAACTACCATTTCATCCAGACGATGCAGTTCATTCCATCCAACATCTTTCGTTTCTGGAAAAATTTTAATGTCGGCTCGACTGGTTTTAACTTGGTCCAGATTACGCATATTGATCTCTTCAGCCCTGATCATAATATCCAAGGCGTTTTTCGGCCAATATCCAGAATTTATAGCTGCAGGGACATGGACTGCAACTGTGATATCCAACGCATTCTCCCTGCAGTGTTCAACTGGGACAGGACAGCAGACAGCACCATCAACAAGAAAGCGATCGCCTCTTGATACAGGTGGGAAAAATCCCGGTATAGCCGCACTAGCATTTAATGCCGTGATTATTTCACCCGAGGTGATCTCAACGCTGTAACCACTTATTAAATCAGTGGCCATTGCAGAAAAAGGAATCTTGAGCTGAGAAAAGTCATCTACATGAAGCAGGATCTGCAAACATTTTTGGAAATTTTTGTTCTCCAATACCCCCAGATTACTTTGCGCCAGGTTGAGTGCGATCATCCCCCTGATCCTGGTAGTAATCTGCTCCCAGAAATTCACCCCATTGATATTATGGGCCTTCAGGTTGTTCAATCCAAATCTTTCGTAATCCTCACTCTTCAATAGAGTCTGGAACCGCTCCTCAGTCTCGAAAGCGTCTCCGGTTTCTGAAAAAACTGCTCCAACAATAGCTCCCGCACTTGTTCCAGCAATTTTTTTTATCCCGATCCCTTCCTCCTGAAAAACCTGTAAAACGCCAATATGGGCAAGGCAACGAGCCCCTCCTTGTCCTAAAGCAAGACATATCTCTTTTTTATCCAAAAAAATTCCCCCCTCTTTCAATGTCGGAAAAAAATGTTAGTTTCTCTGGTCGATTTTATACGATTACTTCTTACTTTATACATGCACTATTTTTTACAAGCCAGAACCTTCTGTATGGGAACACACCTTACTATATCCACCTCCTGGCAACAAGATACACATTAATAAAGGCTGACAACCTTATCAAATATCTCCGAATTATGAATCATCTAAAGTATTCAAAAAAAAATTCCAAATCATTCATATGGCATTCTGTTTTTTTGGCGCTTACCAAAAATCTTGCGGATATAAATACGGTAATACCAACGATGCTCATCCAGGCAGGAGGTACTCCCTTCCACCTTGGAATACTAACGTCGATAATGATAGGCGGCTCGAAATTCATGAATATTTTCTTTGCGGCATTTCTTACTCACAAGGAAAAAACTCGCAAGTATCTTTTATTTGGAATTTATTTAAGAGTCGGAGCGTTGCTCATTCTTGGCTACCTCCTCTCTTTTGCAGGAGAAATGGAGGGAAAGTACGTGATAGGTTTTATTCTCCTGCTCATGACAATTTTTTCCTTTTCTGGTTCATTTGCCGGAATTGCCTACAATGATATACTCGGTAAATCTATAAATGCAGATTCCAGGAAAAGATTTTTTATTTTGAAACAGATCCTTGCCAGTACTGCCGTATTGGCTTCAGCTCTGGTAGCGAGAAAAATTTTAACCATATATTCATACCCCCTTAATTACAGTATTTTATTTATCCTTTCAGGATTGCTTCTCTTTATAGGATCAGGGGGGTTCTGGGTAATCAGAGAACAAGTCTCTACTGTATCTGAATCACTCAAATTGAGTAAAAAATTTGCATTATTCTGGGAATCTCTCGTAAAAGACAAAACTCTTCGTAATTATCTATATGCAGTTAATACCACAAGTCTTGGAATTGCCATTATCCCATTCTTGATAGCCCTTGCAAAGAAGAATTTTGGCTTGACCGGAGCTGATATTGGCAACTACCTTCTCCTGCAGGTTATTGGAATGATGCTGGCAAATCTCTTATTTAAATTTCTCTCCAAAGGACAGGGATATAAAGGAATCATGACGATTCACATTATGTCCGGAGCTCTGCTGCCAGTTGCCGCTCTACTTCTGCAAAATAACCAGAATCTGTTTATGATACTCTTTCCTTTATCCGGTCTGGTTCTTGCCTCGAGGGAAATAGCAATACCAGGGATTCTTCTTGAGATAAGCAATGACAAAAACCGGGCAATATATACCGGTATAAGTGGAGCCGGAGGTATCGCAACTATAATTTTTCCAATCGCAGCAGGTGCTTTAATCTCTCTAATAGGATTTAACCTTGTTTTTATTGTTACAAGCCTATTTGTTGTATCAAGTTTTATCTTTTCGACTAAAATAGAATGC
>Ga0307988_1000659_pt1 | contig 22866 bp, 17 predicted proteins | sample EllFjometagen183_FD_203166 | JGI IMG/M metagenome (GOLD analysis project Ga0307988, IMG submission 203166) | Marine microbial communities from Ellis Fjord, Antarctic Ocean - #183 | ecosystem: Environmental > Aquatic > Marine > Unclassified | place: Southern Ocean | collected 2014-10-08 | reverse complement strand
GATCCCATTCGAAGTTCCGATGGAAAAATTCTCTTTAAGGTGGGAAGCGGTGCCGAGTGTGTGGGCTGCCATATGCCGGGTAAAATTTATATGGGTAATGACTATCGACCGGATCACTCCATCCGTATTCCACGCCCTGACCTCAGTGAAAAACTCGGGACACCAAATGCATGTAACCGTTGTCATATTGATAAGAGCAATGAATGGTCAGCAGACTACACCAGCAAATGGTACGGCATAAAGCGAAAAAATCACTTTGGAACGAGCTTTGCCGCTGGAAGAAACAACGAACCAGATGCCATTCCCGGTTTGCTACAGCTAGTGGCAGATCCTCTGGCCCCTTTACTTGTGCGAGCAACGGCACTTTCCCTTCTTGGCAGATACCCGAGTCAGGAAGTCAGCAAAGCATTCCAACTGGCCTTGATAAGCGATGAATCTCTTCTGAGACGAACCGGAGCCGCCTATTTCCCTGCGTATTCTGCTGAGCAGAGAAAAAAGATGCTTAGCCCATTGTTAAAAGATCCTGTAAAAGCAGTTCGTATTGAGGCAGCGAGAGCATTGACCACTGTACCACTAGATCAGCTGGATCCAAAACAACTCAGTACACTTGATCAGGTGCTGGCAGAGTTTCAAGAGATGTCCCTTTACTCTGCTGACTTTGCCGCCTCAAGACTTAATCTCGGTGCGTTGTACAGTTATCAGGGGAAATTACCTGAGGCAGAAAAACATTTGAAAGAAGCAACGAATATTGATCGGGATTTTTACACCGCTCGAACAAATCTTGCCGTGCTGTACAGTAGGCAAGGGAAAAATGATCTTGCAGAACAACAACTGCGTACGGCTCTGGAACGTAATCCGGATCTTGCAGATGTTCACTATTCCCTCGGCCTCCTTCTCTCCGAAAAAAAACAGTATGAGGAAGCAGTGAAACATCTGCAATTTGCTGCGACGGGGATGGTGAACAATGGCAGGGTATACTATAATCTCGGCCAGTTGCTGATTTTTCTCCGCCGGGAACAAGAGGCGGAAACTGCATTGAAGAAGAGTGTTGAAATTGACTCAGCGAATATGAATTACCTGCAGGCATTAGCCCGTTTTTATATAAAAAGCAGGCAAGTATCTCAGGCAAGAGCCATTGCAGAGCAGATGCTCTTTACTAATCCTGAGAATCCACTTGGACAGCAGTTGCTGGATTATCTAAATTCAAACGTCCAGCAATAATTTTTTCTGATTACGTACAAAGCTCAGCCATTTTTGTCTATCATTCCCGCAAAGGCAAGAATCTAGAAGGTGGCACGAAACTGGATCCCCGCCTCCGCGGGGATGACGCATCTGGGCACTTGTAATTCTTACTTTTTTTATCAGCCTATTACGCCTCAAACATGTGACGTTGGCTAAGTTTTATACGTAATCAGATAATTTTTTCTATCTTGTGATTAGTTAGATGCCCCCAGAATAGTTGGAATTGTATCATTCCCCTGAAGATACTCTAAAAACACTGAGGCAACAGGGGAATGCTCCCTGTTTTTACGCTGCACCAGATAAAATGGCCGTTCAAGCGTCTGTCCCTGAACAGTCACTGCCGCGAGCCTACCGCACTTAATATCGTCCCTAAGAGCACAACTGGAAAGAATGGATATTCCAATTCCTGCCTTGACTGCTTCTTTGATGGCCGCAGTGGAGCCTATCTCTGCAACTTCCAGAAGATCACTCTCCTTTAAGCCGTTTTCTGCAAGAATTCTGGAAAATACCTTCCGGGTACCGGATTCAGGCTCACGCAAAATAAAAGGTTCCTGCATAACTTTGGCCAATGTCACAGGCTTCCCATCTGCCCATGGGTGTTCCGGGTGTACCGCCAGAATTAATTCATCGTGAAACATCCTAGTCCAACTCAGACCGCTTTCATTCCACTTTGCCCCAACCACTCCAAAATCTAACTCGCCCTGTAACACCTTCCCTGAAATAATTCGCGAACTGCCGATACGTAGTGTCGTTTTTATGGAAGAATATTCGACACGGAACCCGCCAATCAGTTCCGGAAGCAGATACGTTCCAGGGATAGTGCCGCAACCAATTTCAATCCTGCCGACCAGGTTGCCACTGTACTGCGCCACTGCCTGCACGGCCTCCTGTCTGGTCTGAAGTATTTTCTGGGCGTAACCATAAAACAGACGTCCCACCGGGGTTGGTTCCACAACTCGCCCTAGCCTGTCGAGCAACTTCTGCCCTAGTTCCTGTTCGAGACTGCGGATATGTTCACTGACAGTTGGCTGTGTAAGGAATACGGCGTCTGCTGCCTGGGTAAAGCTTTTCAACTCAACCACTTTACAGAATGCTTCAAGTTTCTTGATTTCCATATATTCATTCGTCCCAGAAAAAGTCTATTTATTAACCGAATAGCTTAGCTCATTACCATAGATATTTCCTATTTGCATTATAGGAATTATCCGATTATTTATTTCCTCTCTTTAATCAAATACATAAACACTGTTCCCACTTATTCTAAAAAGGAGACTTCAATGAAAAAAATTTCCGTTATTGTCCTTTCTCTTATATGCCTGCTCAATATGGCAGCTTTATTTGAAAAATTTAACTACCTGGAACCAGATCAGTTTAAACAATGGATGGAAAACGACAAACCCATGATCATTGTTGATATTCAGGATAAAGCTGCCTTTGCTGCCCACCATTTTCCAGGCTCTATTGAAACAAACGCCTTCCCGGTTAAAACAGATGCCGAGAAAAAACGGCTGAATCAAGCAGTGGATGCCTACAAAAACATCGGCAAAGATGTGGTGGTTGTATGTCCCCGCGGTGGTGGAGGTGCCAAAAGGTGCTACTCCTATTTAAAAAGCCAAGGTGTCCCTGAAGAACGTCTGACTATCCTAAAGGGTGGCGTTGACAACTGGCCTCACCGTGACATGCTTGTAAAGCAATAAAGAAGAGAGAAGGAAAATGAAAAAAACATTCAACTTAATCATAACTGCTGTCTTTCTCTTGATCCCCTTATGGGCACAAGCTGGAAACGAAAGCAGTGGCACAATCACCATGGAATTTGATCTCTCGGAGCACGATGCTAATCAAGAAGCACAGCTCTGGATACCATATCCCCTGTCTGATCGGGATCAAGTGGTCAGCAACATTCATATCAGTGGTGACTATGCCGAATCCGCCGTGTACAGCGATCAGAAATATTCTACCCCTATGCTCTATGCCCGCTGGAATAAGGGAAGTGAGAGCCGAAAGCTTACTTTCTCCTTTCATGTTGTACGTCAAGAAGTTATGCGAAGAGATTTTCCAGCTAAAGAGGCTTCCTTGGATCCAGCTGACTACAAGATCTATCTGGCAGGCACCAAACTTGGTCCCATAGATGGTGAAGTGAAACTATTAGCGGACAGGATTACCAAAGGGAAGACAACGCTCCTTGAGAAAGCCAAAGCGATTTATGACTGGACCTGTGAGAATATGTACCGTGATCCTAAAACCATAGGATGTGGACCGGGTGATGTTTGTTCTCTTCTTCAAAGGCCTGGTGGAAAATGTACCGATATCCATTCGGTTTTCGTCTCTCTTTGTCGTGCAGCTGGCATTCCTGCCCGAGAAGTTTTTGGGCTCCGTCAGGGAAAAAAGGCAGAGCAGAATATCACCAACTGGCAACACTGCTGGGCTGAATTTTATTTACCAGGGTATGACTGGGTTCCTGTGGATCCGGCAGATGTTCGTAAAGCAATGCTCAAACAAAATCTCAAACTTGAAGATGCAAAAACCACCGATTATAGAGAGTATTTCTGGGGTGGTTGGGATCAATACCGGGTAAAACTTGCCATGGGTCGAGACCTTGTCTTGAATCCTGCCCAGCATGGGGAAACCGTAAACACCTTTGGCTATCCCTTTGCCCAGATCGGCAGTGAAACCCTTAACTGGCTCGATCCAGCTACTTTTAAGTATACTTTCACCTTCCGTCAATAAGAGTGCATTCACGCGCAAGTCGGGATATGTGATCCCTCCCGACTTGCTACTGGATGTTCCGAGGATACCATATTATTATTTCCTTCTTCCGCTGCCACTGTTACACTTCATATCGTAAATAAAAAAGCATTCCGGTACCGCCCTCCCCCATAATACCGCAAAGGATACCTATATATGAAAAAGCTAAATCCAATAGTTATACCACTGGTAATTCTTCTGCTTCTGTCTGTATCCCATATAACATATGCTGGTGATGTAAAAATCCTTGCCGCTGATTTTCATAGTCTTAAAAACAATCACTGGTCTGTAAATGTGACCTTGAAGCATGACGACACAGGCTGGGATCATTATGCAGACAATTGGAGAGTGGTTGACAGCGAAGGGAATGTACTGGGAGATCGTATTCTCTTTCATCCCCACGTAAGCGAACAACCCTTCACCCGTAGTCTAGGGGATTTGGAAATACCAGAAGGGGTACTCATCATTTACATTGAAGCCCACGACAAAGTGCATGGGTGGACGAAAAATCGTTTGCGAGTAGAGTTACACAGGGCAACAGGCGGCCAGTTGAGTGTCGAAGCAAAAGCAAAAAATTCCCCATGAATTTCAATGCTATGAAAGACAGTAGTGGCGCTTTTTGCCAAGTACGCCAATGCTGATAATGCATATCTGCTTCTCTTTCCTCCTATGACAGAGGAGCTGAGATATCATTGTTTTGTATTGTTATTCCTTTTGTAGATACAACGTGTAAAAGTTCCAAAAACAGATCTACACTTGATATTTAACACTATAAACAGTCTCATTTGAGGTTCAGTAGTAAGATAATGGTTTAGAAAAGTATGAAATTAAATAGCTTACCATTGGCTATTCACACTATATCTAGGTTTAGCTGTTTAATGCCTCTTTTACTGCTCGGCCAAGTTTGACCATAGAGTATGGTTTTTTAACAAACCCACCGGCGCCAAGCTTAAGAGCAGCTTTAATATCGTCACTCTCAGAAAAACCACTGGCTACAATAGCTTTCTGATTAGGATAAAGTTTGAGTATTTCCTCATAGGTTTGACGTCCATTCATTCCTGGTTCCATCAACATGTCCATTACAATCAAGTCGACAGGATTTCCTTTTACAAATTGCTGAGCCAATTCACCGGAGGAGACTGAGTCAACTTTGTACCCCATTGTTTGCAACATCTGACTGGCTAAATCCCGTAGTTGAGGATCATCATCCACTACGAGTATATGCTCATTGGTTCCAGTAAGTCCTTCCATTTGGTCGTTTTTGGCTTGACCTATTACCTTATGTTCACTCATTGGAAAATAGAGCTGAAAACGTGTGCCTTGTTCACTGCTATCTATTAATATTTTCCCATTATGATCCTGCATCGTATTCCACACTATCGCTAAGCCAAGGCCAGTGCCACTTCTTCCCATTGCTTTTGTTGAGTAAAACGGTTCGAAAATATGTTCCAAGTCCGTGTCTGAAACGCCCATACCAGTGTCTCGTACACTTGCTACAACATATTCCCCTGTTTTCATCTGTTGTTTGCTTCCAACAGTACTATCAACATATTTATTATGAGTAGAAACCATGATAATTCCATCTTTTTCGACAGCCTCAGCAGCATTGGTTACCAAGTTCATGAGACATTTTTTAACATGAACCGGTGAACAAGAAATAGCAGAGTGGCTTGCCTCAAATTTGGTTTGAAATATTACATCTGGATACAATGACTTCAACTCTTCACATTCAGGAGAAATGAGGTATTCCTCTATCAAGACATTGAGATTTTGGATTTCTCTGATACTGGCTGCTCCTTTGGCAACAGTAAGTAAATCTGCCACCACAGTTGCTGCTCTTTGGCCCGAATCATGAATAGCCTCAAGCGGCTTCCTTAATTCACTGTCTTTGGGTAAGGTCTGTAACAGCAATTCAGGATACCCAACAATTCCGGAAAGGATATTGTTCAAATCATGGGCAACTCTCCCTGCCAGCATACCAATTGCTTCCATTTTTTGGGATTGGTGGAGTTTATCAGCAAGAATTTTTTGTTGGGTAATATCGGAAATAAACCCTTCAAGGTAGATATCTTGTGTCTGAATATCGAAAACTTTTCCACCTCGTTCCCGGACCCATTTAATATCACCTGATTTTGTAACAATCCTATACTCTATTTCAAAGTGCTTATCTTGTTTAACACCATCCTGAGTCGTTTCCCAGACATCCTGGCGATCATCTGGGTAAATGATATCTCCATATCGGAGAGGTGCATCTTTTGAAATTTCCGAAGGTAAAAAACCGGTAACATCCATACAGCCATCACTGATAAATTCCATTGGCCATTCATTTTCGTTGCGGCATCGATAAGCTATACCCGGCAAATTCCCTATTAAGGTCGATAGTTTTCTCTCGCTTTCCCGAAGTCTGACTTCTATTTTCCTTCTTTCTTCATTCTCCCTAACGAGTCTTCTGTTCCATAGGATAATCGCGCCAATTACAACGGATGAAAGTAAAAAAGAGAACGCTATCCATTTAAGAATATCGATAAAGGTAATACCGTGCTCATAGCGCACCGAAAACCAGCGCTGACGAATTTCCCGATGTTGCTGATCACTTATTGCAGCCAGGCTCTTATTCAAAATCGACTGGAAAAGAGGCCAGTCTTTTCGAATGGCTATAGCAAGGGCGTAATCATCAAAATCGGTGGGAGCCGCAATCTTTAAATTGGTATATCCTTGCTGATCGATGATGTGGGACGCTGCGGCTAGATTTTCAATTGCGATATCTGCCTGGCCAAGTGACACAGCCTTGAGAGCATCTTTAGGTGAAGTAATAAAGTGAGGGGTAAATGATATCTGACTTTTTTTAAGAGCGGCTTCTGTCGAGATCTCTTTTATCAAGGCAACACGCATTCCTTCGATGTCCTGCATCGTTTTAATATCAGGAGCATCTTTACGGCTAATGATTACCAGAGGAAAAGTTATATGAGTGTTTGAAAAGAGCAGATATTTACTTCGTTCTTTTGTGAAAGCGGCACAAGACAGAACGTCTATCTCTTTGTTTTGGATTAATTCAAGGATCTTCGGCCAGGGTGTTTTCGGCAAATACTCCAGTGAGAAGCCCAACTGCGCTGCAATATATTGTAGATAATCTGACGCCATCCCCACATACTCGCCTTCCTCATTAAAGAACTGGAAAGGCGGAAAGGCTTGAGGACCACTGACCCGAATTGTTTTATGCTCAGTTAACCATTGCTGCTCTTCGGGGGTAAGTGAAACAAAAGAGGAAAAAGCAGGATATAAAAATGCTAATAATTGATACTATTAGAACAATGTTCAGTTTGATTTTTCCACAATAGCCCAAAGCTGTGTCCTTTTAATCAAAAATATTATTGGTTTAGAGTAAATAGTAACATCCATTTATTGTATAAGTAGAAAAGAGGATAGTCAAAAGAAAATTGTACGGAAAAGCCAGAATAGCTCCCATGACCAGATTTCATTATTGAAGATAATTCTTAAGATTTCGACCGTATGGTCCGTTAGGCAGTTGGGATTCCGTAAGCCCGAAACATAGGCTTAAAGTGAAAACATTAAAACATGGCTCTAGAAAAATTCATATAGGTATAAATACCTATTTTTTTCGCCTTTCTTGAAAATAATCATTTTGAAAGGATACCAAGGGCAAGCTTAGCAACAGGCATGATGAGGAGGTTGAGACTATTCCTGATTATACGTAACAAACACCAATTTCTATCGTTAGAGACATTGAACAATAGACAATAAATCCAATACTTCTGCGATTTAGTTAGCAAGTTTTGTGGCTGTCTGGCAATTATTTACCTGAATTGAACGAAGCTTCTATTGCAGCATTTCTTTCGTTTATATTTTCCAAAGTTAAAGGGGAATCTTTGTGGAAGATAAGCTGCTTGCAGTACAGGCAATAAGTATCATTTTGTTTATCTGGCGGAATTGATATCAAGAAATCTTTAATACACCGCCGTGCTTTGCTGAGTTTTCCAAGTTCCATCAAACAGAGGGCACGTTCATGGATCAGACGAGGGGAAGGGCCATACTGTTCTTCTATTGCGAGCAACCCATCCAAAACTGTTTGGAATTGTTTCTTTTCTTTTAATATAATCAGCTTCATTATTTCACTGTTGCTGATCTGGTCATTGTGGTTTTCTTTCTTTCCGAGCCCGAACAGTCCGTTTGTCATTGAGGTGCTTAACTGGTTCAGTACAAACAAAACAACAGAGCTTGCTGGTACACAGACCAGGGAAATCAGGAATACTAATATTATGAGACTATACCCGGTCAGTGCAGAATAAAATAACACTACAATAAATAATACTGCAAATATTGAAGTATAAATTCTGAGGAAAGAGCTACTGATTTTAGAAGTTCTTAAAATGGTATTTATATTCATCAAATTCGGTACTCAGTCAACCAACTATCCATAAGAAAACAGATTGACTGTGGCTTGAGTTTAGCAAATTTTTTATTGATTACGTACAAAGCTCAGCTACCAAACACACAAACTGTGTAACATGCTGAAAACGTATACAATTGTAGCCCCCGACATTACTCGAGACAACGTTACTCTCCTCATCGCCCCCAAGGGGCGGGCTCCTACACACCCCTTGAAATACTGGCTGATTAAAGGGAGGGATATATCAACTTTTAGAATTAGATCTTCAACCAAGCGATATGCAGTAACAGTGTAATGAGTAAGAATTGAATAAAGTTAAAGACCTTATCATTGTCTGCCTTACCAGAGAAGTAGATCATTTTTTGCCAAGCACTTCCCTTACAGCATCGATAAGTTCATCGCCTTGAATCGGTTTGACCACATATTTACTGATCCCCATCTTCAGTGCCTCTTCCTTTGTTACCAAATCGCTGTAGCCGGTGGACATGATAACAGGCATGTCAGGTTTTATTTTATGCACTTCGCGGGTCAGCTCCACACCGCTCATATTCGGCATGGTCTGATCCGTAATAAGCAGATCAAATTGTTCCGGATGGGCACGTATTTTCTCCAGAGCTTCTTCACTGTCAGTTGTGGCGGTAACTGTGTACCCGGGATATTCCAGACGTCTTTTGTTTACCCAGACAAGCAGCTCTTCATCATCAACAAGGATAATCCGACCATTTTCCTGGGGCAATGATTTTTCATTTTTTTGCAATGCTACCTGATCGTCTTCAGCTGCTGAATTTTCTTCCAATAAAGGGAGGTAGACATGAAAGGTGCTCCCTTGGCCTGGTGTGCTCACAACCCTAACGAATCCTTTGGAGTCCTGGATAATGCCATGAATAACAGCAAGACCAATACCGGAACCTTTTCCCACCTCTTTGGTGGTGAAATAGGGTTCAAAAATTCTCTGCATGGTTTTTGTATCCATGCCATGACCAGTGTCACTAATAGAAAGCACAACAAAGGAACCGGGAGCAACATTTTCGTAGGCTTCAACGCCATCAGTCCCAAGGGTTTCACGAAACAGTTTTACTGTCAACGTTCCCTTTTGGGACTCCATGGCGTGGAGGGCATTAGAGCAGAGATTGATCATGATCTGATGGATATTTGTCGGATCTGCTTCAATATTCCCACATTCCTTGTCGATATCCTCTTTTATTTCAATAGTGGACGGTAATGTGGATCGCAGCATCAGAAGTGCTTCTTTGATAATTGGATGCGGAGTAAGGGGTTGCAACTGATGCTCTGTTTTGCGGCTGAATGTGAGAATCTGTTTAACAAGCTCAGCAGCCCTGATGCTTGACTGGATAACCATATCAATATCTTTGTCTGCACGACTGCCGATAGGAAGCTCTTCTTTGACAAATTGCGAATACCCCAGAATGGCCGAGAGGATGTTGTTAAAATCGTGCGCAATACCGCCTGCCAGAGTGCCGATAGCCTCCATTTTTTGTGATTGTTGGAGACGTTTTTCCAATGTAATTTTTTCTTCTTCCGCTTGTTTCTGTTCGGTCAGGTTAAGGCCGAACCCCCAATTCTGTTTGCCTATATTAATAAATTCCCATGAAATAGTTTTCTTTGAACCATCCTTGCACGTAACCAGAGTTTCCATCGGCTCAATATCTGATTTAGGCTTATTAACTTTCTCAACATTATGTTTCCAATCTTCTTTAATTTGTTTGCGGTACTTCTCATCGGGATATGCAAGAGGCCACCATTTTTCAGCCGTTGGTACTTCCTTGATGGTGTAACCGAACAATTTGGTGAAGGTAGGGTTTATGTACACAACTTTCTGTTCTATTCCAGTCAATATATATATTGCCAGTGGGGATGTTTCAGTCAATGTCTTAAATTTTTCTTTTTCTTTCCTCAGTTCCTTCTCTACTTTTTGCCTGTTCTGTATTTCTTTGTTAAGGATTTCATTTGCTTTAATCACTTCAATTTTTTCTAAGCCCATACCTCCGACAAATTCAGCTAAGCCGCAGAGGAACCCCATCGTCAACTTTACCTGATCTGTTGAAAAAATCGGCACACGTGAGAGAGCTTCGAGATAAGAATCCGAGTCAAACCCAAATTCTATTGCCTGCTGACGGAAGTATTCTTTATCTGGAGGTTCAAAGAAGAATTGCCCCGTAAATAAATTGCCAACATGATCCTCACCAACGATAATGGGCACAGCAACATCGACTAAACCATTTTTACATTTGTAAACATTATACTTTTCAAACAAAATCAATTGTTTAGTAAGAATTGTATCACTTTCCTGACATCGACAAGATGTGCCTGGATTAATCCGATGGAATTTAGTGCAAATATCTTGCCATCCAGTAGCAACCAGAATGTTCCCCTCAAGGTCTAATATTGCAGTTGCAGCTTTGGTTATTTTTGAAAAATTCTCAAAGATTTGTTGGAGGACATCCACATCTATGAGTTCTTTCAACAAATAAGGCATTTTATGTTCCCGGAGTCAAAAAAATCAGTAATTTAAAAAGTTGAAAGGGATAGAGAAATGTTTCTATAGCTAGACTCCTCTATCCAATTAAGATTTCTGTCATATTTATAACTTAGTTTATCAAAAATAATTGAAGAAGTACAAATGAATTATAGACTGTCCAGTAGAGTTAAGACTGGGAATGATAAGGTGCTATTGAGGAGAGAAGATACAAGTCAAAAACTATTCCTGTACACCTCTTGACCAACACCTACCAAGGTTAGGAGTGGCAAATCGAAGCTTCCCCCCTTTCTCATTAAATTACTTTTAGAAATCGTATTCAATGTAAATTTGACTCTATCGCAGAACATCTACTATCTGACAAGGCCATCTAAAATGAGACCTTACCACTGGTAGTGTAATGGTTGGAGCAACTTTTTTTTGGGACTCAATTCTTCCACCTGGACCGGTGTTTTGTACAGTTTGTTGAATGTGCCGACCATCTCCACAGCTGGCTAGAAGTAAAAAACAGGTGAAACCGACTACAAGCCTGAGAGAATTCATTGCAATTCCTCTGAATTAAATAAATATGCGAGAAATCTCATTTCGAACCAATCCATCGATTTCGCTTCACCTATCACCATTCAGGCCCCCCCCTACCATTCTTAGTTGCACATTGGGTATCATCCCCCAGTGTTTTTTACTCCCAGCCCTGGAATTTTTATCCAGATACAAAAGAGCATTTTTTTTACAATGTTTAATGATGAACTTTCCACGAACGGGAATCCAAACATCTTTGAAGTCGATGTCAGTCTGGTTTTTGGTGCCTTTAACGTCAAGTATTATTTCTCAACTTTTTCCAAATCTTCACCTATATCTCGGTGAAAATCCCACTCCATGTACTCTTTTGTCATTGGTAGGGAGAGCTCCAATTTATGGATTAGCTGAACTTCTATCGTAACTTTTTCTGGAATACAATGAAGCATATGGCCACCATAAGCTTTGTCTTCTGTGAGGAAGTGCAGATGCAGGCCGGAAACGTTGATCGTTGCCATAAAATCAGGGGTATAAAAACCGACCAGGACACCATTTATGTCTTTGAATTCAGAGGTCACTTGTTGTACAGCTGCCTCCACCAGCGGATAGTGGTTACTCTGTTTCGGGATCGATCGAGTCTGGATGTGATGAAATTTCCCTGCTATTTTTATCGCATAGAGCATATTGGGCGATGGCAGGAACCTACTGAGCTTCTTCATGAACAGAGTATGCGATAATCTATCCGAAACCACATGAATAGTTTCAGCAGAAAAATATGTGACTGCGGCAAAGGGTGTTTTCACCTCTTTACCTGCTTGCGCCACCTTCCCATCGGCATGTATCTGGTAACAGCATCCATCCAGGATGACCATTTCGCCATCAAGATCATCGAACGTGCCAATGCCGAAATCGCCATGTCGCAGTACATCACTAAGCAGTATGTCCTCTTCATAGATACCTTCGACCAGGGCATTAACCGGAGCACATAGATATAATGAATTTTCTCTCATGGGTATATTTCACACCTTTTAAAGCCTGGGGTAAGATAGTAAATCAATTGTCGAATATGTATTTAGTATACATTAGAATTGTTTAGAAACTATAGGAGATTATTTTTTATACGTCGTGGAGTTATTAGATGCACATTAGATCATCTAATCAAATTAGATTCATACAAGGTAAAATAAGTAGGGGTAAAGCAAAATTGTCATTTGCGGTAACTCGTTAATTTCTTTTAATAACGGTGAGTTGTAGAAAAAACTGTTTTTAGAGTCGCAAGCCTTGGGAGCAGGAGGCCGTAGCTCCGAAGCCTACAGACGAAAACACTTATTCGCATAAAATTCTATAGCTTACGTTTGCATCTTGTTTTGGCTGATTCCGATTACTTGCCTCTATGGTTAATTTTTTGATAGTAATAAAACCATATTTAAAACTAAACATGCTGTAGCTGTAAAAATGAGGTTATTCTTCAATTGCACTATCTCTTATCTGGCCAAAGAGATCTCATGCAATGTTAAACATTTTGAAAATCTGTAAATTTACCTTATTCCTGATAAAGCCAGATGGGACAGTTCCTGTTGAGGGGAGATATTTTTATTTTTAGAATCAGGCATCAATTGAGCAATGTAGTAGTAAGATAATTATTAAGAATTCTATGAAACTGTAGACCTTGTAACTGGCTATCAACGGCAAAGGGTTGAAATAAAAAAAGGCAGAATCAAATGAATGATCCTGCCTTGAGGAGAAGAAGCTTTTCAGGAGTGAATTACTTTTTCTTTTTACGAAGTCTGGAACCTACTAAACCAACTAACCCTGTACCAAATAAAAGCATTGTTGCTGGCTCGGGGACTGGATCCCCTCCCCCTGCAGCTGTACAAATAATCTCTTCAATATCAAATTCTAAAGTAGAAGATGTGGTCTTAGCGAAAGTACCACCAGTATTACCGTAAGTGTAGCCACCACCTGTACCACCAATAGCCATGGCTCTAAAAACATCATCGCGAACAGCTTCTTGACCTACATAAGATAACCACGGCGTTCCAGTTAGTGAAAAAATCATAAAATCATTGTTAATTGCTGCCTGATTCGCAATATAGGCAGCAGCCCAGTCTGCAGTGTCTACCGGATAACCATTCTCCGTTCCCTCATCACCGATAGTAACAATAGCCTTATAATAGTCCTGCCCAACCAAAGAATCATCACTTCCCCAATAACTATAATAGTTTACCATATCAGTAACTGCTGGCGCATTATCTTCTGAATGGTTGGTTATGGTATCACTGTTGTTACCAGTTATATAGTCCATATTGACATTAAAAAGTGAACCACTTCCCCATGTTCCACCAATACCATAAAAGTCAGCACGAACCCAAACATTACAGTCTGGACAGTCTAAATTATTTATAATATTTCCCATCGATGTACTAATTTGACTGGCTTCATCACTCATACTACCACTGGTATCAATTACAAAGGCGATATCAAGCAAAACATCAGCTGACGCCATATCTACGGCATCTCCTCCTGTTAAAGTACTGCCTATGCTTTGATTCGGCATAACCAAACTTAATAAACCTACTGCCAGTAACACTTTATACTTTTTCTTCATTTCTTGCCTCCCCCTGATTTAGAGTTCAATAAATAAAAAAAGCCGAGCCACCTCTATTAATTAGGTAACTCGGCTATCTAGAAAGACCCGTAGTTTTCCGTCCCTGCTTCTCAACAAGTTTGGCATTTTCTATTAATGAATATTTTTCATAGCATATGGGAAACATCCTCGCATCGGTATATATACCTATTTTGCCGTATAAATTCAAAAAGACACTTTGTGGTGGTTACGTAGTGTATGTTACACTAAACATTTTAAACAAAACCAGTGGCAGGGTAAATAAGGAAGGAGTTGCGAAAAGTTAAGATGCTTCCTGATAAGGCCAGATTGAATAGGTCCGGTTGAGGGAAGGTATGTTAACTTTCAAAGTTGGGCCTTCAAATGAGCGATGTACAGTAAAAAAGTAATCATTAAGAATAATCTATAAATCGTAGAGCTTATTACTGGCTACCATGAGTGGATGGTGGGAATAAAAAAGACAGAATCAACGAGGACGGGATAAGTTGGTCTTTGGTGTCACGACTTGCTGATCGGTAACAATCGATCATACTTCAAATCACTTATCAAAGCTATGTAGACTTTAGTAATTCGTCAGTAATATCAGGGAAATGTCTATTGCAACATTCAGGGCAAATGCCATGGCTGAATGCGACATCCGAATGCTCACTAATGTAAGATTCAATCTGATTCCATGCTCCTTTGTCATTACGAATTTTCTTACAATAGGAACAGATTGGAATAATCCCTTTTAGAGTTTTGATCTCTTCCAAAGCAGTCACCAGCTCCGCATTCAGAACGGTTAGTTTCCGGTTGGATTTTGAAACTCGCCTACTGCTCCCAATTAGGACGGCTATAATTATGGAGACAAGACCAAGGATCTGCCATAACAGGGTATAGTCAATCACGGTTTCAATCGTTATAGCGATCCACTTATCGCGAATACTCTGCCCTTCCTTCGGGTCAATGTGAAGAACCGCTTTTTCAAATGCACTTCCTAGCAACGGCTCATCATTGCGTGTTGCAACAGATAATTCGTATCGAAGCGGCAGACTACCCGTTACAGCCAGTTGATCCAGATCAATAGACTGTATGGCAAACGCTACAGCTCCTTGTGCACCAATATAGCCAAAGACCTCTCCATCATAAACCATTTGTAACGCTTCGATATTGTTTTTGACTTCGACCAGATTGATTTCAGGATAGCGTCTCTTGAGTTTTTCAATCGCTATATCATTTTTGACTACAGCAAATAGAGTACCGGCACCTTCAAGACTTTCTTCTACAAAAATCCGATCATAACGGGTCACAACAGCAAGTGGTAAGTAGAAATATGGGGTCGTGAAATCGAGAAAGGATTTACGTTCTTCATTTGAGTTGATCTGAGAAACAACATCACATTTACGATTCTTAGCTTTTATAATCAGATCATTCCAGTCACGCACTTCTGGTACAACCATTTCGACACCTAACATACGTGAAAAAATTTCGAAATAATCTTTTGAAAGCCCATGATGTCTTCCGTTTTTATCTATCCCGTCAAAGGGTAAGCGATCCGGATCGACACAAACACGTAAGACCTTCTTGTTCATTAAATATGCTCGTTCAGCCTGTGTTAGTCCTATTTCGTTCAACGACAGCGATAAGGCTGGGGACATAAAAAGAACAATCAAAGATACGATTGCAATCGAAAGTACTCTTTTGTTTTGCGGCACTCGACATACTCTCATTTACACAACTTTCCTCACGAAAGATTTACCAAAGGTTACAAAAGGAAGATGAAAATTGTACACGTGGCTTGAGAAATGATTACCAAGCGCATTGCCCCTGACAACAAGAAAGCTCTAACAAATTTGGAAAAAATTTATTAAAAACACAAAACATATCCAGCAGAACGATAACCGAAATAGTCGGTGATAAACAAGAAAAAATTTAAGATTATCGAGAAAAAAGTTACTCCACTTTAGTCAAACTAGATGCTCTATAGTACTTTCGTATCAAGCGTTGATATTGGTAGTGTGAATCTCAAGAGAGTCCATTTCCACCTGATATTGACCTTCTTTCTGATATCTCTAATTTTGATTTCTCGAGGTGGCAGTCCTCACTACATTCTAGATTTTCAGAAGAATCAGGAAGAATCTCGACATGGGATGATTCCGATTGGGTTAACCTTGCCACTGGATCAATCTCCAACAATGCGCTACATATTTGTATGCACTGGGCGGACTCCCTGCTTTCCGTCTCACCTCGTCAATGCAGCGCCCAATGGTTTTTATAAAAATTGAGTTTCACCTAGCTGTTACTGTAAATTTTTCCACAAACCCTACGGGCTTATAACTGAGTTTTGCTTTCCGCAGTCCATCGTGGCCTAGATCTTGTTCCCTGTTTACTGTTTCGTATTGCTCGGGCAGAATAGAGGCGAATGACTGGTTGATAAATTGCCAAAGCCCCTTATACTCATCCACTGCTTTTTCAAAATGAACAGCAAAACTCTTGCCACAGGCAAGCTCTTCGCCCAATGAATACGCAACAGGCTCACTATCAACATAATAAATACCGCCGCAGAGTTGTAACTCTTCAGTTTTTTCCAAAGCCTCTTTTGCGGCAGCATAATCTCCCGGTTCATCCCGTTTGGCCCGCCACTTTTCAAGTATCTCCAGAGCATCATTCATATATATTTCCAGAAGCGGTCTGCCTTCATAGGCATAGTTCTTGACGAATGCATTGACTAGATTACGTTTTTTATGGAATTTACGCCCGGCAAGCTCTGAGAGATCCCGGCGGTTATAAAGATAATCAAAGTTATCCCTGTCCTCTTGAAGTTTATACCCTAGTGATTCCAGCATCTGAGCCTGGGAACTACTGACACATTTCATTGTACGGAATTGTTTAAACAGGCTGCTCAGTATTTGTGACTCAGGCAAACCAAAAGGAAGCATAAAAAATGGAGTCCGTCCGGCTCTTCCACTGATGAGGAGTAGTTCTCCAGCAAGCATGGAGACCTTGTATTTATGGGTATTGCGAAAGAGATAGAGGTTAGCAAAGCTCAACTCTGAAATGCCTTCTGCAAGTTTCTGGAAAAGCGGGTGTAAGAAAGTCCGCATGGACAGGTATAGCTCAGCTTCGTCCGGGTAACGTGGTATCATCAAAATTCCTCTCGTTTGTACTGCTAGAGCCCAACATTGCACTATTGCTTTATTTAACTACAAATGCCCCTACCTTTTAAAGAGAAAAACACAAATGGAGAGAGTTAACGGATGCAACGATTCAGTATATTCCGGGGACACAATACCTAACAACGTGTGCTTAAAAGACGAAATGTAATGACCTATCATCATTTCCCTTCACCCATGATACTCATAATGCGTTCAGCAACACAGGTGCGTAAAAAAATATCCCTGACACCGTCACGAAGGTTAACCATACGGGTGTAAAGACGATGGACCTCATACGTGCCATGTCTTTGATAATACCATATCATGTCAGAGCAAACAATAAATGAGCATTGTGTCCCCGGATCTGATAAATGAGTATTGTGTCCCCGGATCTGCGGATCTGCCCGGATCTGCAAGTAGACATCTCAAATTGAAGCATTGGCACAAAACCAAGACCTTCGCGATGAATATTAACGTGAAAATCACCGGTTCAGCCGGTGCATTGTTTTCTACCATGAAGCCCTGCCCCTGAGGCTTTACCTTCGCCTTCACAGTGATTCCGAGAAACACGCCCGGAGGGATCCTGACGATAGTATTTCTTCAAGACTCGATAAAGGTCCGGTGCATGCTTAATCATTAGCCGCGGCTGATCGAAAAATTGCTCAGTTGCGACGGCGAAGAATTCCGCTTCGTTAGTTGCAGCATAGGCATTGAGAAAAGATTTCTTGCCCTTTTCGACACGGTTTTTGAGACGGAGGTATTCATGCGAACATGTTTGGACCCAGTCACGATATTCAGCCCGGTCTCTCAGCGGGGGCGTGCCGTCAGTCGAGCCATCTAGCATGTCGAGTTTATGGGCGAATTCGTGATAAATAACATTGTGCCCTGATTTAGGATGACGGCCTCCGCGCAAGGCTGCATCCCATATAATAATCACCGGTCCCCGCTGGAATGCCATTCCGATAATGGGCTGTGGAATTTCCACTGGCTCCATTGTATTTTCAAAGAAGCTGGGCTTGCGTGGAGGCGGGACAACGGGGGAGGGGTAAACTATGATGGATTTGATATTTTTGTAGTAATTATGGGGTAGTCCCAGAAGAAGGAGACAGGCTTGAGCGGATATCGTGACGCGGATCTCGTCGGTAAGTTCCAGCCCACCGGCACCTACCCAGTATTTTTCAGCGATAAAGACCTGGATCAATGCACGCAGTTGATCGCGCTCGGCATCTTCCAAAAAGCAGTAGTGGCCGACATTACGGCAAATTATGTCTTCCCATAATGAGAGGAAAGGAGCCCGTGTCAACTTCTTTCGGCGTCGATTAACAAACCATCGAAACATTTAAATCTCCTGGTATTATTTTTTGGTCAACTCTTCTCGTTATTATATGGGATTGCCCAACGTTGAGCTAACCTCCGCAACACTTACAGCAAGATATTGTTCTTGGCAACATCAACTTTAAACAATTATTAAGAACTGAAAACTTATCGTAACCATCTAAGTGAACGATCCTTTCTCAATCAATACGATAGAAAAGAAGCGGTTAAATTAAATTGGCAGTGGCTAGATTAGCGGAAAGAAAAGAAGATAGTGCTTAAATGTTTCCTGATAAGGCCAGATTGGATAGTTCCTGTTGAGGGGAAATATTTTATTTTGGAATCAAGGCATCAAGTGATCAATGTACAGCACTGTAATAGCTTAGAAAAATATAAAATTGGTTGAGATTCAATTTTCCAATCCCAATCGTGGCCCCTGAACCGAGGTCAAGAGTGGAAATATGTTAACCGGACAAGTTTAGTTAATGTGTCTTTTCAAGACCTATCCCTGGAATTTCTACCGTATGACCCACTAATTCCTCCCATACTATCTTTTTACAGTAGCAAAATTAAATTGCCTAAAACCCACCCAGATGATAGAATATCTCATACGATAGTAGTTATCGACCAATCAAACCTACTTTGGAGATCCTACAATGAAAACAATCATCATCAGTTCTGCCCTTTTGGCACTCGTAAGCCTCCCCCTTAGCTCGTTGGCCGCCGATAACAGCGTCTATGTTCAGGTAAATACCGGCCTTGGCATTGCCACGGACACCGATATCGATAATATGCCAGAAAATGCAGGTACTGCCAAAATGACTTTTGAAGGCGGAGCACTATACACCGGTGCAGTGGGTTTTGATTTTGCTGGCCCATTACGTACTGAACTTGAGTATGGCTGGCAAAAGAATGATCTGGATCGCCTCTACTACAATAATCAATTCGGTCATTTTAACGAAGGCGACCTTAAAGTGCAGTCCCTTATGGTAAATGGCTATTTTGATATTGACACCGGATCCGCCTGGAGCCCATTTATTGGTCTTGGCCTGGGGATGGCAAAGGTTGACCTCAATACCCCAGCACTTCCCTTCGCTGATAATGATGATGTCTTTGCAGTACAGGTTATAGCCGGGATCAACTTTGCCTTAAATGATAAGATATCCTTTGATGCCCAGACCCGTTTTTTTACCACTCAGGATGCCACAATTCAGGGGGCAGACTTCAGTTTTGCCAGCAACGACTTTATGCTGGGAGCACGCTTTCACTTCTAGAATATCCTGACAAAAAAGACGACGCCCAATACGATCCTGGCGGTGCCGACGACTCACAGTTCAGCACCGCCACCGATTATGGTCCCCCTGCCCGCGACACAATCTGTATTCCATCCCGTCCCGCCTTACCAGCCCCTTACAAGTACCCTATCCACCACCTGACGGATATCTGCAAGGCATCAGCGTCTCTTGGAATTTGTAGTTTCACAGTTGCAATGCCTCGCCCTTGACGCTACTGCACTATGCTCCGTAATCATAGATTTCACGTGTATACGCTATTGGGGTTGTGGCGCTTGAGATGTCTGCGCAATTTCATCTCGGGCGTTCATTTGCGAAATAATAAAACTGTCGATAATCATCTGGGTAATATAAAAAATCAAAATGGAGAAGATTGCGGCAGGATGTTCAGAGGCATAGGTAACACTCCAGACAGCAACGGACAGCGACATTGGTTTTTCGGAGGAGATGAACATGAATGATCGACTAGCAGCCTTGGAAAAATGAAGGACATATTTTGCTACGAGAAGAGCGATTCCCATGGCGAAGAGATGAACGGATGCACTAGGCCAGAGGAGATGAAGAATATCATGTAGTCTCAATTGATGCATCAACTCAGCCTCGCGTGAGCATGACAGATATACGATGATGGCAAGACAGACAACGGGTAGATAGTGGGTGAAAGTTGCTATGGAGTCAGGGAATGAAGGAAATTTTTTTCTGATCATCTGACCTACGAAAACTGGAATAAAGACAAAGAGTAGCAGTTTATGGAGTACAGAGAGTACCGACACACTGCTTTCGCCACCTAACCACAGGGTGATATTTACTGGAATACTGATGATGCCAATCAGGTTCAGGGCAACGACGAGAATGACGGCGGTGAGCACATCACCTCTGGCGTTCATGGTCATTGCCATACTGGCTTCGAGGGAACTGGGGAAACAGCAGAGTAGGATAAAACCGACTTTAAAATCGTTACTCAGATGAAATAAGTCTGCTGCGCCACTTGCCATTGCTGGATAGAATACGATGGCAATCAGAGAAGCAAAAAGCAACATCTTCGAATATTCACGAACTTTTCCCACCTTGCTGATATCCATATAGAGCCCTTGGATTATAAAGATGAGTGCGACCAGAGGGGTGTTGATATCAAATGCGTCCATAAGTGCAGGTGAAGCTGGTGCTTCAAGCCCTATAGCTATGGCACAAAAGAGTAAGAGTAAGAGCAGGTTTTTTTCAGCTATATGGATGACTGTTTGGATGCTTTTTGATGAATGCATTGCCTTCCCACCATGATGTCAAAGGATGAATATGTGATGTCATTTTTATACGTATCTTGTTGTAGATATTATCATTAGCATTATGGAAAGCAAGAAAAAAATCCTGCCAAATAATAATCTTAATTTGTGCATCATTGCTCACTTCCAGTGAGTAAAAGCAAAAGTTTTATGTACTTTCAAAACAGTATAACTACAGCGACTTGTCCATTATTGTTCTGCCGTCGTTGTAGGATATGGGATAAGGGACAAGTCTTTGTAGAACTCTTGCGATTGATTGCATTACAGACATCAATATGACTTCTTTTTTGGGCTCTACGGATTGTACTGAATGGATCAAAACTACGCTTCACCAGTTAGAAAACCATACAGAGATACCTCAAGCCAAGGACCTTGCTTCGACAATAGCCGAAACAAAAAAGACAGTATGCCAATGGTATGATGTTGATGAAAAAAATTAGAGCAAACGAAACGAGGCTCATGCTTAGCTCTATTTTTTCCAACATATCATCAACGGTCCATCCGGAGGTGTAATCCCAGGCAGATGCTGTTATGTCGCAACTTAGAGATGAATAGATTTTACTTGGCCCTTTATTTATGTTTCCACTCCCTGAGCTTCAAAAATCGAATTCTATCTGACTTGCTTGGCTGAGTCCAAAACTGAAGAGTAAAGTAGCTGTTATTGCCAAGGGAGTTAAAAGTCTTTTTTTCATATCTTCCTCTCGTACAAGCCCATCTCCAGATTGATGAACTTGATCTGTTCACAATTACACTGTTAGTCCAGTAATCATTGTGGCGCAATGCGGAACTAGGCTTAACACCTTGAAATTAAACATAAAAGTTCCAGGACGACTCTAGCTTGTGTGGGGAAAGAGGGAGGTGAAGAGACTCCACATCCCTGTCATGCAACAGAGGTAGCTGTATCTTAGTTGTTACACACGCCCTCTTTTATTAAAAAAAAGATATTAGAAAAGCAAAAGTCAAAGCAAAATGATTGATACTGGTAATATCAACATGGAGAAAAAACTGGGAACTGAGGATTCAGTAGAAGATCAAGTAGCCGCCTAAAAAACGGTTGGTTAAGACTAGTTCTAACAATCCCCACCGGTTACCATGAATAAAAAAAAGTTCTCAGGTATTTGTTGTTCTCAAATTTTAACTGGATTAGGTAGCTGATATTTTGTTAACTTTTCACTGCCGCAACCACAGAAATTTCCACCAACAATTCTTTTCTTGCCATACTGGCTTCTACACATGCTCGTGCAGGAGCATGACCATTCGGAACCCAGTTATCCCAAATTTCATTCATCTGAGCAAACAGACTCATACTCTTAATGTAGATCGTTGCTGAAAGAATATGCTCTCTATCACTTCCAGCTTGGCCAAGCAATGCGTCAACCTTGTCTAGCATTGTCTGGGTTTGTTCCTGGATATCTTTTTGTGCATCTTCTGCAACCTGCCCACAGAGATAAATGGTATCGTTATGAATAACGATTCGGCTCATCCGCTGTTTTGTTTCAATACGTGTAATTGTCATATTTTACTCTCTCATTTTTTAAACAATTTTCAGACTCAACCTTCTGGAAGATACTGTAAAACTATTCTGTTTAAAACCATTTTATATGGCAAAAACGTAATTGATTATTCTCTCTTTTTTATCAACTGAGGCAGTTTTATAGGCATCAACTGAGCAATATACAGTTAACTGTAATCAGCGGTTTACTTTCCAGCCAAAATCATCGGAATATTTCCCATCGTTTTCATCGTTTTAAAACCAGCCATTATTCTTCATAGCATTTTCTTGTTTTTTCCTTCCTCATAAATATCTTCAAC
>Ga0307988_1000658_pt1 | contig 22867 bp, 20 predicted proteins | sample EllFjometagen183_FD_203166 | JGI IMG/M metagenome (GOLD analysis project Ga0307988, IMG submission 203166) | Marine microbial communities from Ellis Fjord, Antarctic Ocean - #183 | ecosystem: Environmental > Aquatic > Marine > Unclassified | place: Southern Ocean | collected 2014-10-08 | reverse complement strand
AATCCATCCGGTGTAAAAGGTCTAAGTCCTGCGAATGTTCTGATGACCTGAAAATTTTCAAGTGCCGGAAGAACGCTTGCCGTCTGTTTGATAATTCCCCGTATACCGGATAGCGTGTTTTCCTTATTATACCCTGAAAATTCTCTTGTGGAACCTAATAGAAGATTCCCATTATCTGTCTGTTCCATTGAGATCCCCTGACCTGATTTGCCAGCAAGGGCAGGATCGTATTTTGCTGCAATATATTTAGCTGAAATCAGGCAATGTTTCAGTATGGATTTCCCGGCATGGGTTACGACAATCTGGCCCCGTCTGGGTTTTATCGGCATATGGATGCCCACCATTTGAGAAATGAGACCAGCCATTGACCCGGCAGCATTCACAACAAGATCAGCTCTAATATTTCCTCTATTGGTTGCAACACCTGTTACTTTATTTTGTTTTATGAGGATGTCGAGGACCTTTGTGCCAGTCATAATTTTGGCGTGATTTTTTCTGGCAGCCATGGCAAAACCAAGGGTCAGGTTGATGGGGTTCACCTGTCCATCCAGCGGTGAAAATGTTGAGCCAATTATAGAAGTTGATAAAAGAGGTTCTTTTTCATGTGTTTGAGTCGTATCAAGCAATTGAACATCCAGACCGATTGTCTGCTGCTCTTTTACATATTTTTCCATTGCTTGATACTCAGTTTCGGTCTCGATAATTACCAGCCCACCTGTTTGCTTGAATTCAATGTCAAAGTGCAACTCTTTTTTAAGTGCTTCAAACCGTTTCAGGCTTTCCATTGCAAGTTTAAGATGAATCCCCGGTTTTTTAGATTGCATGAAAACCAGGCCGTCACATGCACCGGAACTGCCCGATGCCAGATCTCCAGCTTCAATGAGGGTAACCTGTGCTTCTTGCTTTGCCAGATGATAGGCAATGGAAGTCCCGATGACGCCGCCACCAATAATGACGATATGGGGTGTGTTTTGTTTCAAATAAATTTTCCTTTTATTTCCAATGGCTTAAAAATTAGAAAAATATTATCAGCCGTTGGGTTTATGACATATTTTCCTGGGTTTTCATCCAGGAATAAACGGGTGGTATCTCATCTGACTCTGGTTCACTCTTAACATCAAGAAAAATGGGAGATTCTGATTTGAAAGCAAGTCTCAGACCTTCATCCAGCTCTTCTGCCGTCTCAATGGATAAGGCATTTAATCCAAACCCCTGTGCGACTTTAACGGGCTCATTGGCGTTGAAATCCACAGAGTAATATTTTTTACTGCAGTGAAGTTTCTGTAAGGCTTTTATCCACCCGAATGCACTGTTATTGAAATGAATGAGCACTACCGGGATATTGAGGCGAGAAATAGTTTCCAGATCACCCGCTGACATACCCAGCGAACCATCTCCGAAAAGCCCTACCAATTTTGCATCCGGACGTGCATAGTGGGCACCGACCACTGCAGGAATAGCATACCCCAATCCGCCATAAGCCCTGGGGATGATAAACCTGGAATCCCTGGCAGCAAGCTTTAAATATCGCGTAATATAGGGTGTCGGCGTACCTGCATCGGAGATCACGATCGTGGATTCATCTAAATAACGGTTGAGTTCGGCAATAATACGTCGGGGTTTTATGGGGCTGGTATCTACTTGAAATTCTTTTTTTGCAGCTTTCCAGAAAGCCAGCCGCCTGGCATTCAGTTCATTGATCCAGTCTGATATCCCTTTTTGAGCTGTTTTTCCTTTTAAAAGGATGTTTAAGTCTTCAACGACAAGTTTTGCATCCCCGGCAACACTTAATGTGTTTTGAAAATTATTGCCCAACATTTCAGGGTTCAAATCAATCTGGAGAATTTTGCGACCCGGTTTTTCTGATGGCATTGACCAGTTGATAGTTGAAACAGATCCCATCTTACATCCAATATATAACAAGGTATCAGCCTCTTCAATCGCTTGATGGGCATGTGGGTGGAAACCATTATCACCAATCACACCCAATGCCAAAGGATGATCATCCGGCATAATGCCCTGACCGGATATGGTTGAGACAACAGGTGCGGCCATCCATTCTGCCATGGATTGAATTGCTTCACCTGCCTGTGAGTGGTTGGTACCGCCCCCTGTGATGATGACTAATTTTTTGGCATCTACCAAATGGGATGCAAGCTTTTCCAACTCGATGCGAGCACCTCGCGTCCTATAGGCAGGGTAGACACTGCAATTTTTATCAACATATAAGCTTTTAGAATCTTCAAGGAAATCCCCATTTAAGGTTTCCTGTGGAAACGCTAAATGAACAGCTCCCGGCTTTCCAGTTGTTGCAATTCTGAAGGCCCGACGCATGATTTCCGGGATTTTGTTTGCTCCTTTTACGACGGATGCCCATTTTGTGATGGATTCATATAATTTTTGGGTGTCAAGCTCAGTTATTGTTTGTTTGCCTTCGCCTGAAAGGGGCGTATCAGATGTAATCGCGATAAGAGGAATGGAAGAGGCGTTGGCCTCAGCGACTCCAGGCACTATGTAAAGAGAACCGGCACCGCTAGGACATTCACATATACCCGGTTTATGACTCAGTCTGGCATATGCATCTGCCATAAAAGATGCTGAGCGCTCATCTCTTGCCATTATATGCCGTATACCGGATTTACTGTCATAGAGAGCTTCATAAAGTTTAATACTGGTGTCACCTGGGACACCAAAAATATATTCAACACCATATTCTTCTAACATTTTAACAATAACCTGGGCGCCAATCATATCAAGATCCTTTAAAAAAGTGATTAATATTTTAATAAATTTATAATAAGTAGGGGTATGCAAAAAAATGAGAAAGGATCCTCAGGCCTGTTGTTGATGCCAAAGAGCCTTTTTCTGAAGCCTATTAAATTTAATTTTAGCGAGGCTAAACTTTTCATTGCACTATTTATAGTTGTTTATGATACTCAGTCCCATCTACCGGGATGGCTAAAACAGTGGGTTTATCGGCCCCAAACGCCTGCTCAAATATCTCTGACATTCCGTCCAGGCTATCAAGACATACTCCCCTGGCGCCAAACGCTTTTGCCGCAGCAGGGAAATCAATCGGGCCGAGTGTTACACCACACTTGCTGTATCCGCGCAGTCTTTGAACCACATCAATCAAACTAAAATTTTGATCAACAAATACGGTAAATACAACGGGAAGTTTTAATCGTACGGCTGTTTCAATCTCTTGAATAACCATCCCCATACCACCGTCTCCAGAAATACAAACGGTCGGAGCATCAGGGACAGCCAGTTTTGCGGCGATAGCAGACGGCAAGCCATAGCCCATTGACGATAGCCCGTTGGACATGAAAAATGTCAAAGGTTTATAGGATTTCCAGGCTTGACCCGCCAACAGTTTGTGAGCTCCTGTATCTGTGGTTAAGATAGTATCATCAGGCAAAATAGCTCTCATTGTATTAATAACTTTATATGGGGAAAATGTGCCAGGCTTTGGTTCCGCCTGTGGCGTTAACTTCTTGACTATATTTTCTTTTAGTATTTCAAATGCAGACTCATCCCACTCATGGGAAGAGAAATCCTCGTTAATAATTCGGTTTAAAATAGCAGAAACATCTCCGATAATCTCTTTTGTAGGAATAAATTCATTGTATTTAAGGCTATAAGGATTTATGGAAACCAAATTGATATCTTTGTGCCATATCTTGTCAGACTCCACCGGATCATAGCCAAGACCGATGACAAGATCTGCCGCCATGATCTGATCAACAAGCAGGTCGTCAGCCATCATGCCGGCAGCCGTTCCTAAAAACAGGGCGTTGTCTTCAGGAAAAACACCTTTGGCCTTGGGTGTTGTCATCATGGGAAGCTTATTTTTTATAATAAATTCTCTGACAATTTCACTGTCTTTTGCAGGATCTAAACCAACTCCGGTTAAAACCAATGGCTTTTTGGCCTGGTGAATGGCCCTGGAAAGATCTTCTATGACATCATCTTCAATAACAAGCGGACTTCCGGTGGAATCCGCAATTGTGATTTCTTTGTTTGCCACGGCTTCGCTTATGGCGATGTCCCTGTGTAAGCAGAAAAAAACAGGCCCCTTAGGAGCACTAAGAGCCAACTGATATCCTTCTTTAATCTGCTCTTCAATCCTGTCGGCGGTCAGTGTAATGGTTTTTTTAGTGATGGGTTCAAAAAGACGTTCCAGATCAACAACCTGATGATTTCCATACCGCTTGTTCGCTGTTGCGAGCTGCCCGGCAAAGGCCAAAACCGGCTGGCGATCCAAATAAGCGTTAGCCACGCCATTTACCAAGTTGGTAGCTCCAGGTCCTAATGTTGCCGCGCAGACGCCGGGGACACCTGTTATCTGGCCGGTTACTTCGGCCATAATTCCAGCCATGCTCTCGTGTCTGGCAGTAATATACTCAAGATTTTCATTATTCCAGGCTTCAACAAGGTCTAACAGTTCTCCTCCGATTAATCCGAACATTCTTTTTACACCCAACTCTTTAAGGGTGGAAGCGATGACTTCACAACAGTTTTTCATACTTTCAAGTACTCCTTTGCGATTGGTATTTTTTAAGGATTTCCATTAGCAAAACCGGCTATACTATGTCTTTTTAACTCGGGCCTAACTCGAAGGAACAGAGGAGAAAGATAACCTTTAACATTTCCATTTTCCTTAAACTTGAATAGCGATATAAACCCTGACATTATATTTATTCATCCCAAAGACTTTCCAATGGAATCGGCTTAACAGGATATCTAACAGTAAAAACACCAGGATCACTTTCTGTCTTTGTTAATAAAGAAATAATTTTACCAATAAATTGTCCGCAGTAACGCCCTTGGCAATGTCCCATCCCTGATCTTGTTATTCTTTTCAGATGGTTCACATCGGTCACATTGTTAGATAGAATTGCTTGTTTTATATCCTTAAAAGTAATTTCTTCACATCTACATATAATTGTATCGTCCGTAATTGAGTCGAACAACCCTGCCCTTGGCGCAGATAAATCCCTTAATGCAGACCCGAATTTTTCCAACTTTTTCAATTGCCTGTTAAGGTCTTGGATCTCACTCCATCCCTCCTCTTCTAATACACCAAGCTCTCTGCTCACCGCCAACCCGGTAATTCTGCCTTGAGCTATTGCCGCCGGATACCCCAAAACAGAGGCACCATCCCCGGCCACAAAAACTCCGGGTACAGTCGTTGCCATATTTGAATCATGCTTGACGTACCAGTAGCCATATTTTTTATCATAGAGATGCTCACATCCGCACAGCCTTGTAAGTCCTGTGTCAGGAGCCAGATGATACCCCACGGCCAGCCTGTTTACTGAATATTCTTTTTCAGTGCCTGAAATCGCTTTCCAATTTTTATCGACCTTTGTTATGACGACCCTCTCCAACTGGTTATCACCGCTTGCTGAGGTAACAACACGGGAGCGGAGTATCGGGATTTTATGCCTGCGTATATTTCTAAGATATCGAAAACCAATCCACAAAGGCCCTTTACAGGTAACAAGTGATGGCGATTTTAGCATAACCTCCAGAAAAGAACTCGCATCCACAATTGCTTCAATTTCTGCGCCCGCTTTAATTAAATTGTTGGCCAATACAAGAAGCAAGGGACCTGCACCAGCAATCAGAAATTTCTGCCCCGAAAAATTTCTTTGCTCTTTTACTAAACTGTTTAATCCGCCAATAGTATATATGCCTGGCAATGTCCAGCCTTCAAAGGGAACCGATCTTTCAATTGCACCGGTTGCTATGATTATCTTTTTTGCCTTAAGTTCAGTGGATATATTCTTACCGTTTACAACTGAGCTGTAGGCAACAATATTCCCATCAAAGATACCCCATACCATTGCGTTTTTGACAATAGTGATCTTATTGGAAATAGTATTGAATTGGTCAAAAAGTTCTTTTTTTATCTTATATTCAAACCGATTCGGAGGATGTGCCCACAACACCTCTTTCTCTTTCAGGACCTTTCCACCCAACATATCGTTTTCATCAATCAAAACCGGACTTAACCCTCTACGAGTCATCTCAATTGAAGCCGCTATTCCAGCCGGGCCTCCCCCAACAATTACACCATCAACCTGTTTCATTTTTATCCCCCAATAAAAGGGTATCATCCTGCGTTTCTACAATGCAGCCAGGTTCTGCTTTTGTTACGCAAGTCCTGAGGTTTTCAACACCATTCACCGTCATCCTGCACTCGTAGCAAACACCCATCCCGCAATAGGGTCCCCTCATGCGCTTGGTTTTTGTCTTACGAAATCCAACTCTTCCACTTGACAAAATTGCCGCTGCAATAGTTTGCCCCTCAACTGCTTTAATCTTCTCGCCATCCACCTGAATCAAAAATTCATGTTTTTTATCCATGGTCCACTCGTTAGCTTTAAGTTTTTAATTTTATTTCTTATAAAATCGGTCAATTAAAAATTCACTGATATCAAACGACGGCCTGCCCGTATCAATAAGGTCGGATATTATTTTACCTGCGACCGGTGCAAGGGTTATTCCTACGTGCATTACTGCATTGACCCAGCCGTCCACTCGCCGGTCAAAGCCCATGATTGGCAACCCGTCTTCCGGGATATGACGAACACCGCTGAATGCTCTTAACACATTGATATTTTTGTTTAACGGAATAATGCTAGCCGCTCTTTTCGCTATGCTTTTTATTCCTGCCAAGGTCGTACGAGTATTGGCCTCATCATAATCGCGGGTTCCTCCCATGAGCAAATTTCCATTTATCATCTGGCGTATCTCAGTACTTAAGACAATACTGTTCCCAACATCGTCTATGGTCGGCGGCGGAACTAGCTGTATGACCATGTCCAAAAGCGGTCTTACCGGCTCCGTCAGAATCAGCTGCCCCCGCTGCATTCGGAGAGGCACGTCTATTCCTGCCATCTTTGCAATCTCATTGGCCCACATACCAGCTGCATTGACAACATACTTGGGCTGATAACAATTCTGTGTCGTATTTACCGCTTCTATTTTTCCATTTTTCACTAAAACCGAAGCAACAGGGTCATTGGATACCACTTCAGCCTTATTCTTTAACGCCCCCCTGACAAACGCATCGGAAAGCATGAGAGGATTTACTTCTCCTTCTAATTCTGAGTAGGAGGCGCCAAGTACGCCATCACTCTTTAAATTGGGAACAATCTCTATCGTCTGCTTTTTATCTAAAATATCTATGTCGATATTCCTTTTTTTTAAGCTGCTAACCATTTCAGCCCTGTCTTTATAGTTATCTTCGTCTTTGATGACGACCAAGCCGCCAGTCCTTCTGTGCTGGATACTCGCCCCAAGCTCTTTTTCTAGGGTTTCGTACATTCGAATACTTTCTTCAGTAATCTTCAAATAGCTGTCAATGATCCCGAAATACTTAAACAACTGGATAGTAAGTAATCCGAAAGTAGCCCTGGCACTCCCGGAACCGATAGCTTTACGTTCTAATAAAACGACACTCTTATTTGTTTTGGAGAGATAATAGGTCACCGCTGACCCTATTACTCCCCCACCGATCACACACACATCTACTTTTTTCATATTGATAGTCTCTTATATTTTTGTATAAGTTTCTAACTGGTTATCAAACCAAACTATTAATTTATATGATTTTAAACCGAATTTTTTATCCTTCAATTTCATATCAATAATTAAATATTCTTTTTGATAGCACTAAAATCCTTTACGAAAACTATGCAGCTGAAATCAGTTTACGGATTAGTGCTACAGCACCCGGTGCATCTTTACTAAAACCGTCGGACCCGATCTGGTCGGCATAAGTTGCTGTAACCGGCGCACCGCCGACAATCGTTTTTGTTTTCAGACCGGCTTCTATTACAGCCTTCACAGTTTTCTCCATTACCGGCATAGTGGTTGTTAAAAGGGCAGACAAGCAAAGCACATCCGCATTATGAATTTGGGTTTCTGCTATGAATTTTTCAATATCCACATCCACACCAAGATCGATGACATTGAATCCGGCACCCTCCACCATCATGGACACAAGGTTTTTTCCAATATCATGAAGGTCCCCTTTAACCGTTCCTATGACAACCGTCCCTTTTTGTCCTGCTGCATCACTTGCAAGGTGCGGCTTTAAAACCTCTAATCCCGCCTGCATTGCCTTGGCCGACTGTAGCATTTCAGGGACAAAAATATCGCCACGGGAAAAATTTTCCCCAACCACGTCCATCGCCCCGATGAGACCTTTGTTCAGGATATCATCAACGTCTGTTTTGTTGCTTATTTCTTTTGTCACATTTTCAACCACGGCATCCTTGTTAAAAGATACAACGGCATTTAATATGTCTGCTAAACTCATATTTAGCCTCCTTTTATTTCTATTTGCTTTTGAATCACTTTAGCTTATGCCCATTCAAAGTTAAGAACTTCGTTATTCATTGCTGTAAAATTCTCTTTAGGAGTGGTCGGGGCAGAGGTCCCAGCTGTAGAAAAAATATATCCGCTCATTCCTTTTGCCCTTTCAAGATGCTCACGAGTTTTTTTCTTAACTTCTTCCGGGTTGCCTATTAATAAAGGACCATTCGGATTGATATTGTCGAAAACACAGATACGTTCCTTAACCTTTTCTTTCAACTCCCGGATATCAAAAACATTTTCCTGGGTGAGGTTTCCCGGCATGATCCCATGAATATCCATTTCTAAAAGCATGTCCACAATCCCGGACTTGACAATATTCCCACACATGTGGGGCAGCACCTTTAATCCAAGACGGGATAATTCATTGCAAACCTTAGAGGTAGGTTCATGAACAAATTCTTTATAGTGGTTCGGCGATAAGAGGACAGGGCATTCCATGTCGGCACCGTAAAATATATATTCGACCCCGGCATCAGCAAGAGCTTTTCCAACAGAAATATTCAGCGGTACTATTGCTTCTTGAAGTTCTTTTACAAGACCGGGGTTTTCATACATATCCGACATAATTTCGTTTGTGCCCCTCAATCGTGTTGCAATGGTAAAAGGAGAGATGTATTCGGCAGCCAAAGGAACCTGGCCTTTCAACCGAGTGTGGAGCTTGGAGACCCCTTTTAAGAACTCTTCCATATGATCGGTAAAAATATCGGAATTAGCCACCTTTTCGACATCATCAATTGTTTTAACAGCCGTTTCAAGGATTTGTGGGAGTTCATTTTCAGGATAGACAACCCGACACCCCAATGCCGCAGGAATAATACCGCCGATGAGATTCATGCCCATAATGGCCCAGTCAAACTGGAACTCTTCCACCGCTTGCAAATGTGCATCAACCATAGCTTGGCTCTCCATTAATGCAGCTCGCATGCTCGACCCAAAATAAGTACAGATAGGGGCTTCGTAAAAAGGAGCGTTGGGCACCCTATCAACAGGTTTTAATTCGATGGCTGCTTTCATTCTTTCAATAGAATTCATGGTTTTTCTCCGTTTTTAATTTACTAATATTCAGAAAACTATAGTCGTCTGATCCTTTGCTATGAAAAATTAAAATTGACCGATGGCATAATTTGATGGCTAAAGTTCCAGCCAGGTACCGATGTTTTGTTCACAAGCTCTACTGTATATCAGGTCGGCTATCACAAGATCTCCCACTGCAATGCCTACACTTATGGCCATAATAAATTCAGTATCGTTTTCTCTCCCATTGACCCGGCCACTCAGTAATTGACTGTAACTGCCATTCAATTTTTTCACATTTGTAAATCGGCCTTGGTTTTTCAGCCATAAAAACTGATCTATGTCATCACTGAATATTTTTTGACAGGCGTTAAATGCAGAAGCTGAAAAATAAGAATCAAGATCAACGGGTAGTAGCAGCACACTTGGTGTTAAATCCTTTTTTTGAATAATGGCTAACGGTTTTGTCCTCATTGGTGCGGCCGTCACCACCACTTGAGCCCCATGAAAAGCATTCTGGGCTGTTGAAACCATTTGGAAATCAAAATCCGGATGCATTCGTGCTTGCTGCTGAATAAATGTACTCAAAGCTTCCCGGTTGGGGTCAAAAACTTTAACCTTGCGAAGATTAGGTAAAACCTTGCAAAGAGTAGATATATGAGTATTCCCTTGAACACCTGCACCGCAGATGCCCAAGGTGTCTGTAGTTTTTACAGCCAAAACTTTTGCAACAACTGCACTCACCGCAGCTGTTCGCCAGGCAGTGATCCAGTTTCCCTCCATAAAAGCCTTGGGAAAGCCGGTTTGTGGGTTATTGAGCAACACCAGACCATTCACCAGAGGTAAGCCAATTTGCCGGTTTGTGGGATAAGCGCTAACCCATTTGATTCCTGCCAAATCCATGCCTTTCAAATAGCCTGGTAAGGCTCTAATAAAACAATCAGGACGGGGATGGATAGTGGGTTTGTCGGGTAGTTCTGCTTTCTCGTCAGCAATACTTTGAAAACCATTTTCTACGGCTTCGATCATTTCAACAACAGAAATATCCAAGCTTTCTATGGCTGATCTTCCCAAAAAAAGTAATTTTTCTTGTGTCATAAGGAAACTCTTTGAAAGATAGGTGTGTTGAATTTTTCTCTATTCATCCAGTGTTGTTTCATAATGGGGCCGGTCGTAAGCAAAAAAGAAGATCAATAATTCATCCCCTGTGTTGTGAACTGAATGTTTAGAACCTGCCGGCATATAAATGCCGGTGCCAGGAGCACATTCACGTGTCTCATCGTTGACTGTAAAAATACCTTGTCCTTCCAGTACGTAATATAGTTCCGGGGCATCGTCATGATGATGAAGCAGATGCACTTCTCCTGGTGGAAGTTTTGCTATCCCGAAGATCAGGTCGTTTGATTCTTCTGGGCCATAAAGGCGTTGCCAGATTAATTTATCCTTAAGCCAGCGTTTGTCACCCCCTGTATAGTAAATCGCTTTTTTAGTATCATTCCACTCGGTGATTTCATCTATATGCTTGAAGTATTTCATTTGTGTTCTCAAGGCCTCTCTAAATAGCGGTATACGTCATTAGTATGGATTTTATGCTAGATTTAAGTTTTAACGATCGTCCTATTTCGCCGTTCCGAATACCAGGTCCGGCAGCCAAAGTGACAGGCTGGGCAGAGCTGATATCACCAGCAGACTCACAAACAGAGGAAGCAAAAAAGGAATTACTGCGCTAATAACCCTTTCGACGCTGATTCCCGCTACCCTTGCCGTAATGTAGAGCCCAATTCCCATAGGAGGCGTTATGATCCCGATAATAAGATTGAAGCAAATAATTACGCCGAAATGCACCGGGTCAATTCCAATAGACTCGACCAAGGGTAACAACATAGTGGAGCAGATGATCAAGGCGGGCAGCATATCCACTATCATGCCGACGACAATTAAAAATAAATTAATGAGTAATAGAACAACAATGGGATTGGAGGAAATGTTCCCCAAAAGCATAGCCAGACTTTCCCCCGCCCGTTCTTGTACTATAATGTCACCAAGAACAGTAGAAACAGCTATCAGGTACATTATAAGGGCGGTGGTCCCCAAGGTGGACATCATGCTATCATAAAAGCCTTTCCAGGTCAGCTGGCGGTTAATAACCCCCAGGAGCATCACATATAGCACCGCAACAACCCCGACTTCGGTCGGAGTGGCAACACCAGTGATCAATAGCACGATTATAGCCACAGGAGACAGCAACTCAAATTTTGCGTTCCAAAAGGTTTTTAAAAAATTTTGAAATTGGAATGGCTCTCTGGGACCAAACCTATCAGGATGACGGCGTGCATAATAATTCACGAAACCCGCCAATGACAATCCTATGACCGCTCCCGGCAAGATGCCAGCCAAAAAAAGTCTTCCGATTGAGACTTGGGCCATGAGACCATAAACAACAAATACAATACTAGGGGGAATTATGGGGCCTATGGTGCAGGATGCCAAGGTAACTGCGGCGGAAACTTCCACGGAATACCCGTTCTCCCGCATCGCTTTCATCTCGACCGCGCCAAGTGCCGCCAAATCCGCAACAGCCGCACCTGACATGCCTGCAAACAACATGCTTGCCGCGATATTGACTTGAGCCAAACCGCCCCTTAAATGTCCGGAGGCGGCCCGTGCAAAGGCGAATATTTTTTCCGTAATCCCGCCATGATTCATCAGGTGGCCCGCTAAAATGAAGAAAGGAACGGCCACGAGGATGAAACTGTCGATGCTTCCCACCATGGTGCGGGCTATTACTGTAACAGAATGTCCTTCAATGATAACACCAATGACTGCTGCAAGCCCCACTGCAATTTCCACCGGGATGCGGATCATCATCAAAATCATGAAAATTATAAACATAATGAGAGATGTCATGAAATTTCTCCTACCGATTTTATTTTGAATGGCTTAAGTACCATTAATACTCCTGGTTAGTGCTGGCAAAAGCAGTGGATAGCTCAATATTGCTAATATTCGATATGTCTCCCTTTTGAACCCGCTGAATAACGGCAATAATGAAGTACAGGCTGGAAAAAATCATGGAAACCGAGGCGACCATTAAGGGAAGGGTCCAGTAAAAACGCGGAACTTGAATCACAAATGATGGAAAGCGCAGTTCCATTGGCATATTGCGTAACGCAGAATAAAGGGTGATGGCGCAAAAAATCACCACTGCTAATTGACTGATGACATAAAAAACCACTTGCCACCCACGAGGGAGCCTGGAAAAACAGAATTCAACAACGATCATCTGGCGCACCTGGTAAAGATGAGAAATGCCTAAAAAGTAAGCATACATCACCAGAAGTTGCGCCCATTCCTGTGCCCACCAAAGCGACCCACCGATCTGACGGACGCCGACCTGGGCTATTACCAAAAGCATGGCGGCGCAAAAGGTAACGAATGCAATCGATAGTTCAATCCGACCAAGGATGCGTAGTATTTTTCCAAACAATGGCATGATAAAGGTCTCCTAATAGGGGCAAAGATGCAATCCCAATTGAGGGGCGCAATCCAGCGAGTGTTTTCATGGATAGAAGAGACAACAGCTTATTATTACTGAACTCCCTTCTCAATCCTCCGGATTGCTCCCCTTGAGTTTACTACCTAAATAGTTAATAGGGCAGTGTTTTAATAAATTCCATTGTTTTAGCTGGCAATAACTTTTTTTTAATCCATTCTTTATGAGCTGGCTCCATCAATTTCTGGAAAGGCTCCAAAGGCGGAAATATAACGGATACACCATAGTCGCGCCGACCTTCTTCAATGGCATCATTCCGAAGTTTTTTACTGGCACTGTTATAAACCTCGCCGGCTTCTGTCACTGCGGTAGAGATGGCTTGTTGTTGAGATTTTGACAATGCATCCCAACGTGCACGGGCGATCATGACATATGCCGTCTGGTAGTAAAGGCTGAGAACGCTATGGTACTTGGCTACTTCTACATGCTTGTTGGCAATGGACTGGCTAAGTACAGTTTCCAAGCCATCCACTGTTCCGGTAGCAAGTGCGGTATAAACATCACCCCAGGCGATTACCTGCACATTAGCACCCATGGCCATGAGACCTCGAATGGGCATTTCGGCCTGATACTGGCGAATCTTTAGCTTCTTGAGATCATCCGGGGTGAATACCGGTGAGTTTGTCAAGACTGCCCGGTTTTCAGCTCGTAAAAAATTCATACGATCGCTGTTCACAATTTTGATTCCAATATTGTAGATATTGCTTGCCATATCCTGGAATTCGGAGCTACCCAAAAAATTCTGGAACTGGGTCGGGCTTTTAAATGCATAAGGTGCATCAAGGACATTGAATCGTTTGTCCAGAGAACCGAAATAGTTGCCTGATTCGATGAATCCATCCATGTCTCCAGCAGCAACTGACTGCATGATTACAGACACGTTTTTCCCAAGAGCCCCGCTGTAAAAAGGTTGAATTTCAACTTCGCCCTTGGTCAATTCGGTTACCCGCTGGGTCATGTGCTTAATTGCCTGCCCCATCTCTGATTTTTCAGACAGTAAAACGTTGACCTTCAGGACTTCCTTCGCCATAGCCTGGCTAGCGATGGCTAAGCAGACTGCAATTGTAATCATTACTGTAAAATTTCGAATACGCATGATGGTGTAACCTCCTATTTTAAAAATTACAAATGAACTATCCCGCTGCAAGCAGACGGTGTAGCAACCTATCTCTATTTTACAAGGAATGCAGCAAGCTGCGGGGAATTAAATCCTAATAGAGATTAAAAATTTATTATATAGTGTAGCTTCCACTTTGCGATAAAATATATAGTATATTTTTTAAAGTCAATAAAAATTTCATTGCATTCAAAAAAAATATATTATATAACATATTATAACAACAATGAAATTATTATATATATTGATCAAAATGTGATATTAATAATAATTGTTTTAGTATTGAATGTGATATTAAAGTTTGCATTGATTATAATTTACATTTCATTTATATATAGATAGTGCCTGACCGAAAACCTGTATTTGAATGAAAAATTGCTCATATACAAGGCGCAAGAAATTTTGAAACCGGAGTGTACTCCTGTACATAAGGATTTCAAAATTTTGCAGCAACGCAGTAGATGAGTGGGTTTTCGTTCAAAGACTAGATAATCAAAATTGAATGGAGTTGCTTATGAATAATTCTCAATCTGCATTACCTGCCAAAAACGTAGTAGAACCGATAAGTGATCTCTCAGATTTGGATAAGATCAGGGGGTTAATTGGAGATCGCCCGAGAGACTTCCTGTTATTTGAACTTGCTATAGCAACCGGTCTGCAAGCCAAGTTGCTGCTGCAACTGAAAGTAGGTGATATCAAGAGCTTGTTAAAGAACAACTGGAAAGGAAATCCTCTGCCTAAACACACCCGGGTCGCTATCGATATTTTCCTGGAAGGATTTTCATCTTCTGATGATGACTACATTTTCAGATCAAGAAAGGGCCGTGACCCGTTAACCGTGGCCAGCGCTTCCCGTTTGGTTAACGGCTGGTTTGACCAGGCGGGTCTGACAGGGTTACGGGGTTTGCTGTCGTTACGAAAAACATTCGAGTTTCATTTCGCTCCATCGACCAAAACACAGGAGGTCAATTCTAACAGACCTCGGCCTGAATCCGAAAAAGAAGAGAATTTTAAACCAATCCGGACTCTCACCCTGAATGAAATGGTTTTCAAGGAACTTGAAAGAAGGATAGTTTTAGGCCAAATTTTACCTGGAACCAGGCTAGTGACAGATCGGTTGGCCAAAAAGATGGAGGTCAGTACAGTTCCTGTCCGGGAGGCTCTGGTCCGGCTCGAAGCAAAGGATTTTGTCACCAGGACGCCTCAAAAAGGGTTCATCGTAAACAAAAGGAGTATAAAAAGCATCCTGGAGTTACTGGAGTTAAGACTGGTCATCGAATCGGCGGCTTTAAAAAAATCCGTGCCTAAGATACGGCCAGAAACCGTGATTTTGTTAGAAGAGGCCAATGAATTATACATCTCCGCCGGGAAAATCTGGAACGTGGACGACATGCTTAAAGCGGCTTGGACATTTCACGATCTTCTACTCCGTGATGCCGGCTTGACAGTCTTTAAAAAAATGATCGATCAGGCATGGGATGGAATAAATCCTTATTATCACATCATGTTGAAGCAGCAGAAAGAACCGCGGCATTTTGGCGCACCGTATCATCAAAAAATGATCGAGGGGATTAAGGCAGGGGATACGGCCAAGGTTATTGAGCATCTAACTGCGGATATGAAAAAAGCCATGGTCTATGTCTCTGAGACGTTATCCAGCTTAGGATTAGCAGACTAATATAAGCCTTTTGAATCTGCAGGGGTTATTTCCTTATTTTTTCTTTAGTTACCTATATGTTTTTGGGCCTAAAAAACTACGTGGTGATAACGATGACTGGAACCAGCATATGAAGTTATACATTCCGAATACAGGAAGACGGCTTATCCTTCTGATCGTTTCCGCATAGGGATCCATACTAGTACATTCCAACAGTATCGCGCCGATATCGGCATCTTTTTTAAATAATTTCTTTGTCGCCTCGATCATATCCTTTTCTGCCGCCGACACATCCAGCCTGTTTTCACTATTAAGAACTACACGGCTGAATTCAAATCCGCCTTCATCTGTCCCGACGATAGGGACATCAGCTGGTATTGCGGCCGATGCCAGATGATCCCGGGAGAGGTTTTCAGATGAAATAGTAAGAATGCCAACTTTTTTATTTGGGGGCAATATGCTTTTAATTGCTGAGTACTGCATCAAGGAAGAGCTGGCAACAGGCACTTTACAGGCCTTTGAGATTTCATCTTGAATCAAGGATAAAAAGCCACATGTCGTAGCAATGCCATCGGCACCATAAACTGATTTACCGCCATAAACAATTTGATTATTCATTGTTTCTGTACTCCTCATTTCCAAGGTGTGTTAATTCTGTGGCCTCTTTGTTTTTATTATTACGATGTCACCGCCTGGTTAGTAAGTGGTTCCGGGACCAATTTCCCTGTTTGAAACCTTTTGGGGTGTAATGGTGATATTAACGGGTTATCCTTTTCCTCATCAAGGATCAGCCGGGAAACCACTCGACCGACAGCCGGTGATGTCATAAACCCTTTATACGCAGATACGGCCACAAATAGATTAGGAATGTCCGTCTCACCAAGTATAGCTTGCATATCAGGAGTTTCACCGGAAGTACCGCACCAGGAACGTAATACTTGAATATTCCCGATACCAGGCAGTAACTCCAATATGTTTTGAGCGGCATAATTCAAAAAACCCGGCGTGGATTTAAGGCTGTATTCTCTTTTACGCTCACGGGTGACGGTGAAAACAATATTACCATTTTTAACCTGGTTAATGGCAATGTGTCGCTCCATGTCTACCAGCATGGGGCCAATAATCGGCTGACAGGCTTCAGTGACTAAAATCTCTTTCGGAAAAGGGACTATGGGCAACGTAATGCCCAGTGGTTCAATCAGTTGGGGAACAGCCCAATCCGTACACAACAGAATTTTGCCTGCTGTGACACTCGTCCCTTTATTCGTATGGGCAATAAAATCATTGCCATTGCGTTCAATTCTATTCACCATCGTATTGAATTCTATTTTAGCCCCATTTCGACGCGAGGCTTTCAACAGTGCATCCAGCCACTTGAATGCAGAAGCACTGGCATCTTTGGAACAAAATGATCCTCCAGCCAAACCCTCTAAGTTTAACGAGGGAACAAGTTTTAAGCAATCCTCTGGGGTGAACAATTCACTTGGAACACCGAACTTATGCTGTATCTTAATAGCACTCCGCAGGTTACTCATGGTCTGCTCATTGGGAGCCAAAAGCAGATACCCTTCTTGTTTGAAATCGATTCCTTCAGGGTAATCAAGCCGTTCAGCAGCTTCTTCAAAAAAGCGAATGCTTTCCTGACATAAAAGGATATTGAATTCAAGACCCCATTGCATTCGCATTCCAGCACCGTGGCGTCCAGAAGCACCATGGGCGAAGCCTCCTCCATCCAGCACCATAATGTCGATGTCATTGTGTTCTTGTGTCATCCACCACGCACATGATAACCCATATGCACCGGCTCCAATAATGAGAACATCAGCAGTTTTTTTAAGCATGACTTAATTTCCAAACTTTGAGTGTATATTGGTTTTCAATTTTATCCTTGCCCTTCGCAGTTACTCTGATTCGCAATTGACCCAAGAGTAACCGGTCTGGCAACTGGGCGAGCAGTCATGGGCTCAATTTCTGTTAATTTTCTTTTTTCATTGAGCAGGGCCGCAACTGAACGTAGACAAACCCGTCCGCCACATCTTCCCATACCGGCCCTCGTGTTTCGTTTAATTGCATTAATGGTATGGTGGCCCTCATCTATAGACTGTTGTAGGCGCTCTAGTGAAACTCCCTCACAACGACAAATATGCGTTTCAGGATCAAGCAATTCATAAACTTCAAAAGGTATATGCAGGGTTTTGCGAACAGCTTTTTGAAACAGCTGGTGCCGTTTCAGTTCGGCAAAGGCAGCAGTAAGTGTCGTTTGGTCCACCGCTTTACCACAGAATTTTTTAGCAGCTGTGGCGCCAGCAATGCTCCCTCTGGCAGCAGCAGCAACTCCTCCCAGCACTCCACCACAGTCACCGGCAATCAAAACACCCTTTGCGGTCGTACCGCCAAAGACGTCGAGCTGCGGTATCCAACCTCCAAATTCAGGGTTAAAAACAACTTCGATTCCAAACATTCTGGCAAGTTCACTATTTGAACTGAATCCATAGTTGACCGCCAGCAGATCACATTGAATCGTTTTTTCAGTGTTTGGCACCGCCTGTCCATTTCTAATCATTTTTCCAAGAGTAACAGCTTTGAGGCAATCTTTTCCGTGAGCACGAATCACTCGCCATCTGTTCAGAGTAGGTACCCCGGAACGCTTCAATTTTTTCAAGTATGTGAAGCCCTCCCGGATCATCTGCCGACCCGCCCACAGAGAAAAGGGCTTTGCTGTCATATCACTTAGTGGGTTTAAAAGGGCTATGGCCTGAACCTTTGCATTGGCTTCTACAAGCTGCGCCCCCACAGCAATTGATAGAGGTCCAGCACCTGCCACCAGAGCCTGTTTGCCTGCACAGACACCATATTCTTTCATTAAGGCCTGCACCCCGCCTGCAAACATAACACCAGGAAGGGTCCAGCCGGAAAAAGGCACTGTGTATTCACTGACCCCAGTGGCAAGAATCAAGACTTTTGGCTGAAATACAAAAGAGTGATTATGCTGTGTCACATGGAGTTCAGGTCCGGGAAATGCTGCATATGCCGTTGCCTCGGGAAGGAAGTCAATCCGGTCCGATATCTGCTCAAAGGCGGCCATCAAAATTTTTTTCCTATCCTGTTCTTTTTGGACTATGTTTGTCCTTTTAGCAATTCCATTAGCCGCCTGGCGGTAGATTTGGCCTCCGATTCGAGGTGACTCATCAATCAAAGTGACATGACAACCATATTTTACCGCTTCAAAGGCTGCCATAACCCCGGCTGGACCTGCCCCGACAATTACAACCTGAGACTTCATAAATCTTCCCTCTGCCGCAGCACTTTCATATCGGGTCGAACTTCTGTTTGACATGCCCTTGTGTTTGGCACGTCATTGATTATACACCTGCATTCCCAACAAACGCCAATACCACACACAACGCCACGGGGTGAACCGCTGGGATCAATACGCAGGATTAGTTCTCCAGCTTCCAACAGGGCTGCTGCTACACTATCACCCGATTTAGCCTTGATCAATTTGCCTTCGAAAAAGAATGTAACAGTGTTTGTACTCGACTGAGCAAAACAACCTGTTCTTTCATTTACTTGTGAATTCCGTTGTTTCATTTTCAGTTTCCTTTCCGGCAGCAATTTATTTTCATAAAGACCATCATCGAGTTTTTTTGTATATTTTAATTATATTTTCAATATAAAATAAAAAAAATATAGAAGTCAAATATAAAAATTTTTTCTTGCAGATTCCCATATGACGCTGTATCTTCCTTAAAAAAGCTGATTGTGAAAATAACATAATTGTTTTGAAAATATTTTATAAATATATTTTTAGAGGCAGAAATGAAAAATAACACATTTAAGAAAACTCGCTTAACCGAACAAGCATATGATCGTATTCGAACAATGATCATATCTTTAGAGCTTCCTCCAGGGTTTAATATTATTGAAGGCCAATTAGAGGAACAATTATCTATTGGACGAACCCCAATCCGGGACGCACTTCAGCGTTTGGTTGCAGAAAATATGCTGGACTCAATACCCGGGCGTGGATTTATTGTAAAATCCATGAGCCTCGATGATGTGAAGGCACTATTTGAGACGCTTATGATTTTTGAGAGGGTAGCAGTATACCTGGCCGCTAAGCGCATCAATAAAGATCAACTAAAACAACTTCATACCATCAACAAAAAACGCAAAACTGCTATGAAAAAAAAAGACACCCTGACGGTCACATTACTGAATAGTGAATTCCATCAAACTATCTTTAAATCGACTCAGAATATTTTCATTCAGAACGCATTAACCTCCATACATGATCAAGTCTTGAGGATGGGCTATTTATGCTATTCCGAAAAAAACCGTTCAGAAGATATCAGCAAGTATGAGGAAGATGCCATGAAAGACCATGAATTGATTTTAAAAAGCTTTGAAGAAGGAGATGGAGAAAAAGCGATTGATATCATGACAGAACACATCCATCGTTTTTATCAACAAATTTGTAGCTATATTGGTCCTAGCATTGACCCTCTATCCTTATTTTTGCATACTCCGAACATTTTATAAAAAATAACAATAAAAAACCACAATACTCCCTTGCTTATCCTCAGGTGGCCAAACATATATAAGCATTGAAAGGTTGACATGATGAACAAATATGACGAAGTTGAGAACAAATGGCCCGAAATTACGAAACAAATGGTAAATCAATTCCAAAAAATAGCCAAGATGCCAATTCCAGAGGATGTTCAAAGGGAGACTCAACGCATTTTTCTTGATACGATTGGATGCTTGGTGGGTGGGGCCCAAAGTCCGATTGGGATCATGACTCACCGGTTGATAAAATTTTTCGGAAAGGATGATCATTCCTCAATTCCAGGACTTGCGACTCGAAGATCTTTATTCTCTGCTCTTTATGCAAATGGTCGTATGGCTAATGCAATGGATTTCGATGAAACATTTCCTGTCGGAGCCCATTTCGGTACTGCAGCTGTTATTTCAGCCTTGGCATTAGGTGAATACAAAAATGCCTCACCTGATTTACTTTTGCGATCTGTATTAGCAGGATATGAATTTGGCGCAAGAGTGGCAGTAGCGGTGGGTCCTATGCTCTGTGAAAACGAAGACGGAGAACTTGGCTATCCCAATGTGTGGGGTGTAGCAGCGCCTGTGGTTATGGCAGCTCTTGGAGCAAGCGCCATCTTACTTGAATTAAATCCGACACAGTGGAAAAATGCTATTGGTCTGGCAGCCAATCAAACCCCCATACCAACCGGGCAGAGATGGTCGTCTGCTGTAAATCTTCCTGACTGTAAATATTGCGATGCCGGCTGGGCCACTTTAGCAGGGACTTTTGCAGCAGTGATGGCATCCGAGGGAGCCACAGGCTACGATGACATCCTGGATGGGCCAACTGGTTTTTTTAGGATGTGTCAAATTGAAAAACCAAACCTTTCTGCCCTTTCACGGTCTTTGGAAGAATGTTGGTATATCCGGGATGTAACTTATAAATTTTGGCCAAGCTGCCGGTTTACCCATTATCCATTAACAGCTTTTAACAAGCTTTTAAAATCCGAGAACCTCCAACCTGAAGAAATAGAAGAAATCGAAATTCTAACCAGCCCTCTTGCAAATAGCGAACGATTTAAAAAACGAAATCCAATTGGATTCATTGAACGACAATACAGTTATCCGCACATCTTTTCCGCGGCTGCTCTCAGAATTCCTCCACATAAATGGTTGAATGATACCGATGCAAAGAAAATAGATGCATCGGGTATTAAAGAACTTATCAAAATATCATTGCACCCTGAATCGTTAAATTTACTTGATTGTATCGACGCCGGTCTTTTAAAAGCAATCCCAGGTGGTGTGCGAATGAAAGCTCGAGGAACCGTATTCGAAGCTCATAGCGAGATTGCTCTGGGGGACCCTTGGTCGAATGAAACCTTTGCAACGGATGATATGTTGATTGAGAAATTTAAAAATTTAACAGGAAGGAAAGGAGAGGCATTTTCAAGCAAAATGTTAGACACAAACTTCCTATTAACACCTTCAGAAATAGGTGATTTTCTAAGAGGAGCTTCGGTGTAAATTATCGCATTCTCATCCTAAGAGACTATTTAACCCGGCTAAATATCCACAGAGAAACTATTTCAAAATATGCTCAAAAAAATAATGAACTTTTTAACAAAATGCTTCAGGATTTTAAAAATGGCAGCACATTACATGAAAGGCAGTATTTCAGATTTCTCCCGACCCCAATATTTAAAATTCTTTAAAGATCTTTTCTGCCTCATGAGAGACCATTCAAAACCATCAACCCGTATTGCATTTCTTAATGCAGGACAAAAGAACCCTGGGCATTATCAGAAGAACTTTGATCATAGGGAAAATTATTTATAAGATTATGTGATTTCCAGGCCTGTTTGAATTATTTCATTGGCCAGAGGATTTAAAATATGAAAATCAGATTCCCGGAATGCATGGGGTTCAATTCTGGTATCAAATTTCCTTCTAAGCTTCATTAATTTAACCTGCATATCAAAAGAATCTTCAAGGTTTTTAAAGATAATCGCCAAGTCAATGTCGCTATCTTCTTTTACTGTACCTTTAACATATGAACCAAATATATAGGCCTTTTTAATATTAGAATCTTTTTTCATTAGGAAATTAACATAGTTGCGAGCTATTTTAGAAGCTTCGTCTTTATCCATTCTCTGAACCCCTTGATATTGTAAATCCACTCTTTCGTAAAAGCAAGTGTAGTCTCCTTTTTCGACTTCAATGGCATTGAGTTCATCATTTCTCGAAAGTGCGCCCGGATTTTAAGATCTCTTCTGTCCGTCAGCCTTTGGAAATGCATTGGGACCGGTTCCGTGCTGATTTTTCCTGAACCCGGGCCGTCTTCTGAAAAGCGTTTCAAAAGCGCTGCATTTGCCGCCGTTCATACCGCCGGAACATTGATGCATTCCAGTTTGACCGGCTGACCGGGAAGCAGCCCAACTTCCGAACCGGTTAAATCCGGTTATGTCATAGATCCGCCGTTTCCCCTCATCACTTAAAACCGCATATGCTTCCCCGATTAATTTGAACCGGGTTTCAGCGCCGTCATCACTGTTTACATCGGGATGAAACTGCCTGGCCAGTTTGCGGT